>Ga0208411_1000869_pt1 | contig 21853 bp, 20 predicted proteins | sample ETN01SmetaG_4_FD_185793 | JGI IMG/M metagenome (GOLD analysis project Ga0208411, IMG submission 185793) | Marine microbial and viral communities from oxygen minimum zone, Eastern Pacific Ocean - ETNP2014F12-01SV261 (SPAdes) (version 2) | ecosystem: Environmental > Aquatic > Marine > Oceanic ... | reverse complement strand
TAATAATTATTATGTGCGCCTCTTTTGGTTTTTCCCAAGGAGACATTTATCCAACAGAAACTCAATATGGTGGAGGGATTGGATTCAGTACAATGTATATGGTGTTAGACTCTGTTCCTGGAGCCACCATTCTTGATAGCCTTGGTTTTTCAGTAAATCGCATGGGTACACGTCCATTAGTTTTTTACGGTGGAGAAGGCTTTGCCCAAATGACGGGTCCTTGGCGACTTGGTGGATATGCTGGCATAGGCGCGGGCGGCGCTAGTAATGTTTATAATATACACCTATATGCTAATAGAGATAAAAAAGTTGGCTTTCAACAACCAGCACTTGGGAACGAATCTAAGGGCGACACGCTTTATGCGTTTGACGAAAAGCTTTCGGTTAAAGCAAGAATTAATTTTTTAATGGGGGCAATGACGATTGAATATGTATTCCCAGTATATCGCGATCTTGAAGTAATGGCTGGGGCATTAATGGGAGTTGGTCGTTACACCCTTTCAGTCGATCAAAACATAGCGACCCCCCAATGGTCAAAGTTTAGTACGAATATGTATGGCTATCTTACAGGAGACAGTATTTTGGTTGAGTTAGACACCCTAACGGGCGCAACTCGCGATGATTATGAAAACGCAGCTAAACTATATAGAACTAATGATTACCGCCCAATCAACATAAATGGTACAATGACAGAACTGAGTGGCACATTTTTTAATTTTCAACCCTATGTAGCTGTAAAGTGGCAATTCTTAGATAGAATGGGATTAAGAATAAGCGCAGGCTATAACAAGGGCACAATTGGCGCTGGAAAATGGAAGTTAAACGGGCACCTCCCTGTTAACGACTCTCCAAAATCTGCACTTGGTGGTTTTACAATAAGAACCGTCGTCTATTTTGGGTTATAGGATATTATGAAAAAAATAGGTTCAAATATTATTTGGACATGGTTGGCGAGTCTTACGGCCGGATTTGTTATAGCATTGCCCCTGACACAATTTATTTATTCTAACCAGAACAACCCTTATTCCGTTATAGAGTCAAAGTTTAAAGTTATGAATCAAATACTTTATTATGTAAACCAGCTCTATTATGATGATGTAGATATGGAATTATTAATGGATGGAGCCTTTAAGGGTATTATGGATCAATTAGATCCCCATTCAATTTTTATATCGGCAAAAGATCAAAAAGAGATTGATGAAATGTTTAAAGGTGAATTTCAAGGTATTGGAATAGAGTTTGATATTTTGAATGAATATATCACCGTGATTGCACCAGTAGTGGGGGGACCATCTGAGAGCGCAGGAATTCAGGCAGGCGATTGGATTGTTGAAATTGATGGCAATAGTGCTCGTGGTATTGGCAGGGAAGATGTTTATAAAAAATTAAGAGGCAAAAAAGGTACGCGCGTAGACCTAAAAATTGGGAGAATGGGAACAAAGCCGTTTGACATTACAATTATAAGGGACGACATACCTCTATATAGTTTAAGGGCCAGCGTCATGTTGGATGATAGGACAGGATATGCTTGGCTAACCAGGTTTTCAACAAAATCAGGACCAGAGGTCCGTAGAGCAATAAAAAAACTTCTTAATCAAGGCATGGATAGAATGATACTTGATTTAAGAAATAATAGCGGAGGAATCCTGGACCAAGCTGTAGAGGTTGCTAATATTTTTATTGCTGAAAAAGACACAATTGTTTACACAAAAGGGAAATACAAAGACGCAGAAGAAGTATTCATTTCCTCTCCATCAAAAGGCAATGATGAATTCTCTATTATTGTTGTAGTAAATAGAGGCTCAGCTAGTGCAAGTGAAATTGTTGCCGGTGCGATACAAGACCTTGACAGAGGATTGATCATAGGAGAAACCAGTTTTGGCAAAGGACTTGTGCAGCGCCAAGCCGGACTAAGCGACGGATCTGCTATACGTGTAACAATTGCACAATATTACACGCCCAGTGGAAGGCTTATACAAAGACCGTTCGATAAAAAAAATGACTACTACAGAGAAATATATGAAGACAATCGAGAAGAGAGGCTTGATTCCTTAAAAAAATTGCGCCCTCCTTTTTTAACCCGAAAAGGAAGGACGGTGTATGGCGGTGGAGGTATAACACCCGATGTATATCTACCGTGGGATTTGAGCCTAACAGAAACCACAAGAAAAATAATGTCGAACCCTAAAAGGCTTATTTTTAACTGGAGCACTAAATATATTAATAAAAACAAGATATCTGGTTCTTACAGAGATTTTCAGTCGAACTGGGAAATATCTGAGAAAATTTATAAGAAATTCTTATCTTATTTAGTTGAGGAAGAAAAAGAAATAAACGTAGAAGACATAAATAAAGATAAAAAATATATAAAAATAATACTAAAATCTGAACTGGCTGGACAACGTTGGGGGAGAGATGAGCTGTGGGGAGTTAGAATAATGACCGACAATCAAATTATGGGTACTTTAAAACATTTTAACGAAGCTGATGCATTCTTGGTTCAAAGCAACTAAATTAGCGGGTTTAAAATTTGAATATCAAACACAACAATGTGCAATCTTTGAGGTAATAATTGTTTAATAAACAAATTAATTTTTGCAAAAAATTGATAGGACTTATGACATGAACAAGAAAAGTTTTATAATTGCTTTCTTTTTGTTATTGACCTCTAGCATTTATGGTCAACAAAAAGACGATGCCGGCATTTATCTTAATGCCGAAAAAATGCCAGTTATAAAAGGCGGAATGGCGGCTATTGGGAAAAAAATTAGATATCCGAAAATAGCTAAAGAAATGGGTATACAGGGCGTTGTATACGTTGGTTTTATTGTAGATGAAGATGGAAAGGTTAAAGAGCCAAAGGTTCTTCGCAGTCTAGCCGTCCCTCTTGACAAAGAAGCTATAAGAGTTATAGAGGAAGACGTCAAATTTACCCCAGGTTACCATGAGGGCATCGCGGTCCCCGTTAGAATGGTATTGCCCATAAGATTTAGAATGTGATAAAGAACATTTGTAAAGAAACAATGAAATATATTCCCAGATTAATACAGCTAATAACTATTTCCATATTTGGAGTGTTATTTGCAGATCAAACCAGTTTCCAATTTGAAATAATTAACACACGAGACGGTTTATCTGACAATGAAATCACCTCTGTGACGAATGATGGAAGGGGATTCCTGTGGCTTGGGACTAAAGAAGGCTTGAATAGATATGATGGCTATGAGGTCACAGTATATAATTCCAATCCTTTTGATACAACCGCGCTTTCTGGTAATAGAATTTGGGATATTTATAAAGATCAAGATGGTGACATTTGGTCGTTAACCGATAAGAGTTTGGATCTCTATATATATGGTATTAATAAGTTTAAAAGATATAGCACTGGTAGTAAACCAACCTTTGTTACTCAAGATCTAGAGGGACTTTTGTGGGTTGCGACGGAAAGCAACGGGTTGTTTTCAATAAATAAAAAAACTGGAAACAAAAGAAATTATGTTTTCAAACCCTCAGATCCCTATTCAATATCAAGCAGCAATTTTGATTCAAAACAATTTAACCCAATAGTTATAGATACTTCTGGTAATATATGGGTCGGTACAGTTTCTGGGTTGAATTACTATCGTAAAGATAAAGACTTTTTTCAGCGCTTTATGTCTTCCACGTCAAACTTGAACACTGTATCCAATAATCGAATCAACACACTGTTGGTTCAAGATAATGAAATTTATATTGGAACCCCTTCAGGACTAGACAAAATTAATACAAATGATTTTTCTATAGATCGCTTAGCCCAAAGCCAGTGGTTTTCACCCCTAAATCAATATTCAGTAAATAAACTATTAGATTTTGGGTCCGACAAAAATATGGCGGGATTTTGGGTGGCAACAACAACAGGCATGGTCTTTTATAATGGGGCCTATCAAATGTTTGAAGATCTGGCGTGGGATTATTTATTTGGTCAATATATTAATAATGTGGATTCAGATTCAAAAGGAAACCTCTGGATTGATGTTGTTGCGTTTACGGGATTGATTCATTTTAAAACTGAGAACTTTTTTCAAAATAGTGGGATGTTCGATGACACAGATTTTACCCTCCTCCAGCCTAGCGCGGATGGTTCCTTAACAGAAGTAGACGAACCCCAATCAATTGCTAATGCAAACATCAACGATTTATTCATTGATAGCCATGACAATTTATGGGTGGGTACTCAATTAGGCCTTAATCATTTAATAAACACCTCACAGAATTTTAATTCAATAACTAAGGGCCCAAAACAACTTAAGGGAGAAAATGTCAGATCTGTTTTAATTGATGATAATGAAAACATATGGGTTTCTCATGAAAAGGGGGTTGATAAGCTTTCTAAAGACCTGAAGCTAATTAAAACATATACTTCAGACCCCACAAATAAAAACTCTCTCCTTAGTGAAGAAACATCTGCTCTTGCATTAACACCTGATGGTTTGTTATGGGCTGGTAGTCAATATGAAGGCCTTACAATAATTGATACTAAAAGGAATAAATTTGCACGTTTTAAAGCAATCGAGGACGATGAGGTTGGTGGTGGAATAAATTTAACAGGAAGAATTAACACCATATATCAATCAGAGAATATTGTATGGTTATCAACAAGAGATGGAATTGCCAAGGTTGAATTAGAACCAAAACAAAGAAGTAATTTTAGTTTTTCAGTGTATAGGTATGATTTAAATCCCGATAAAGAATTTTTACTTAATGCGACATCATTTTTAAGTGATGCAAATAACAACGAGATGTGGATTGGTACTGAAACAAACGGTCTTTTCAGGGTTAATGCACAATCAATGGAAGAAATTGCTCACTATATTCTTGACAAAACTGACGAAAAAAGTTTTTCGTCCTTTGGTGTAAAAACAATCCACCAGGATAAAAATAGTGTTATATGGATAGGTACACCAGGAGAGGGTTTATATAGATATAATAATACAGAAAACAACTTTGACCGCTGGTCGGTATACAATGGTTTACCTAGCAATACGGTATCATCTATTATTTCTGATCAACAAGGTTCAGTTTGGATGGGAACTCGAAGGGGAATAACACGACTTTTATCTAATGGGGATTTGCAATCTTTTGAAATCTCAGACGGATTACCATCTGAGATTTTTAATGATCGTTCAATCGATATAAGCAAAGATGGCAAGCTTGTTTTTGGGAGCGTTTCAGGATTAACTGCAGTTGATCCGTCATCTGTAATTACGAATAGTGAACCACCAATATTGGCTGTTTCTTCTATTGACGCGATAGACTATGAGGGCAAACGATACTCAATCAACTTTGGTGGAGATAAATTTTCTGTGGATCATAACATTCAATCAATCAATATTAATTTTGTTGGTTTAACTTATAATAAAACAGAAAAGAATCAATATCAGTACACCATGGATAATTATTTAAATAACTGGGTTGACAATGGGAACAGTAGATCTGTTACCTTTCAGGGTCTAGACGATGGGGACTATGCTTTCAAATTTAAAGCAAGCAACAATGATGGCATATGGAATGAATCCCCATATATTATTAGCATGGTTGTTACGCCGCCCATTTGGGATACCTGGTATGCTTATATATTCTATGTATTATTAACGATAGGGCTTGGATACTTAAGCTTTACTGGTATAGAAAAATTTAGAACCAAAAGACGCGAAGATAACAGAAAAGATCAAGAGCTTGAAGAGGCAAGAGAGTTTCAGCTAAAGATGATAGCTAAAGAAATTCCAGATTATTCTGGCATGGATATAAAGGCATATATGCGTACGTCAACTGAGGTGGGTGGTGACTATTATGACTTTTTTGAATTAGAGGATGGAAGCTTTTATGTTGTATGCGGTGACGCAACAGGTCATGGTGCACAATCTGGCATGATGGTTTCAATTACAAAAGCCGGCTTAGCAGGTATTGTTTCAAATTCACCAGATGATATTTTAAATCGTCTCAATAATGTTGTAAGAAGAGTGGACACGGGTAGGCTTCGAATGAGTTTGAGTGTATGTATTTTTAAAGAAAACAAGCTTTATATAAGTGCAGCAGCAATGCCCCCAGCATATCTATATAATGGAAAAAAGGGAGCCGTTGAAGAAATAGAAATTCACAACCTTCCTCTTGGGGGACTAGATAATGAAAAATTTGATTTAGTTGAACGAGACTTTAATAAGGGTGATGTACTTGTGTTACTATCAGATGGACTTCCTGAAGCTCCTGATCCCGATGGTCGTTTGTTGGATTATCCGGCAGTTCAAGAATGTGTTGAAAAACATGGACATTTAGGCGCAAGCCCCTTAAAAGAGGCATTAATTAAATTAGCGGATGAGTGGTTAAATGGGACTCAAAACCCAGACGATATAACATTTGTAGTGCTTGAAAAGGGTGATTTTAGCAAAAAGCCTAGTAAAGCAGTTAATAAAACAGAAATAAAAAAAGTAGCATCCGCTTAGAATAATAAAGGAGATATTTAAATATGGCTGATCCAAAAGTAGAATTAACCCTCCCAGTAATGCAAGACATGGAACTTGCTGCAACTAAAACGGCCGAAGTTGTTGCTAAGAGAATGGGTTTGGATGAAATGAAAACCGCTGAAATCAATATGGCATTAATTGAGGCTTGTATAAACGCATTTGAACATTCAAAAACTAAAGATAACGTATTTATTACATATATAATTGAGGGAGACACGCTAGTTATTAAAGTTGGCGATAAGGGACAGGGGTTCGATTCCGAGGTTGTTGCAATCCCTAATATTGATGAAAAAATCAAATCTGAACATAAAAGAGGATGGGGAATTCAGCTGATGAAAGAATTAATGGATACAGTAAAGTTTGAAACAACCGAGGCTGGGACCACTGTAACGATGACAAAATCTAAATAAAAATAAACGGAGAAAAAAATGGCTGATTTTAACTTAAAAATTAAAGAAGAAAATGATGTGATCGTTGTAACTACTGATGGTTATTTAAATAATTATGGAGGAGAACAGGTAGCGTCTCTTTGTTTGCAAAAAATTTCAGAGGGCAAGAGAAAATTTTTAATTAATGTAGAAAAAACTGATATGGTAAATAGTATTGGTGTTTCAATTCTTATAGAGGTGATTGAAGAATTGCAAGGCACAAACGGTAAACTTGCTTTTTGCAATACGGTACCAATTGTTGAAAAAACGTTTAATATTATGGGCATATCTAAGTATGCTACATTGTATAAGAGTGAAGAAGAGGGCTTAAGTGCGCTTTCAGCGTAAAAGCAATATCTAAATAAATTTATAGGAGGAAATTTAACAATGGTTCAATATTTTATAGATGGTGGCGCTTTTATGTGGCCAATTCTTATATCACTAATATTTGGATTAGGATTTTCATTTGAGAGAGCATATTCACTAGTTATATCATCAATAAATTCAAAAAAGTTTTATGATGATATAGCAAACATTCTTGAAAATGAAAGTGTACAAGCAGCGGTGGATTTATGTGATAAAACACCCGGTCCATTGGCGGGCGTTTTTCATGCTGGTCTCACGCGGTTTCACAGGGGCTTAAGAGAGGTAGAAAAAGCTATACAAAATGCTGGTTCATTAGAAATGTCATTTCTTGAAAAAAATATGATTTGGCTTAATACAGTTATTACCGTTGCACCAATGATTGGATTTACGGGCACAGTTGTGGGTATGATTGCAGCATTTGATGCAATTAAAGCTGCTAATGATATTTCACCAGCGGTTGTTGCTGGGGGTATTTCACAGGCACTTTTGACAACAGCGTTTGGATTAATTACTGCTATGATTATACAGTTTTTTCAAAATTTCTTTATATCGCGCATAGACAAGTTGATACTTGAAATGGAGGAGAATTCAGTAAAATTTTTAGATTTATTGCACCTCCAATATGAAAAACTTGCTCAAGAATAATTAGTGAAAACTAAACGAAGATTTACTGGAGGTGATATTCCGACCTCCTCAATGGCTGATATTGCATTTTTATTATTGATTTTTTTTCTTGTTACAACAACAATTGATATGGATAAGGGCTTAGGCATGGTTTTGCCAGCTGAAGGTGAAGAATTAGAGATCAATAAAAAAAATATTTTAAATTGTTTAATTAATTCAGCCGGCAGCGTTCTTCTTGGAGGAGAACCGGTTGAAATACGAAACCTATCAAGGGTTGTCAGACAAAAGATAGCGGAAAATGACAAATTAGTTATATCTGTTAAAGCTCATAAGGCAGCAAACTATAATGATTACATCCGAGTGATCGATCAGCTAAAAGAAGCTAATGCTACTAGAATTTCAATCGCGGAATCCAATTAATGAAATTGCAAAGAAAAACGAAAGTTGATTCAGAGATACCAACATCATCAATGCCAGATATTATATTTATGTTGTTGATATTTTTTATGGTAACAACTGTTTTGCGAGTGTATTCTGGTTTACCTATTTCATTACCTAAAGCAAAAAGGATTGAAAAACTTAAATCAAAGAGACATACTACTAATATATGGGTTTCAAAAGATGGCCTTGTTTCAATAGAAGATAAACTTTATAAGGCAGATGGCGTCAGGCACGTTATGTATGAAAAGCGCGTTGCCGATCCACAATTAGTTGTTTCATTAAAAGCTGATGCGAGATCAAAGATGGGCTTAGTAAGTGACATACATACTGAACTTAGAAAAGCAGATGCATTGAAACTTAATTATTCATCTAAAACAGCAGTAGATTAATATGAGAACGGAGTCATCAGCTGCCTTAAATTTTATATATCCAGTAGTTGTAAGGATTACAGGATTGGCTGGAATATTAATATTAATTTCTACATTCTTAATTTTTCCAAGATCTACCAATGTCATGGATCTTGATGATGATATTCAAATCATTATTGAACAAATAGACATTCCCCAGACAGAACAATTTGATAGACCGCCACCACCAGCAAGACCCTCTGTCCCAGTGGAGTCTGAAAGTGAGGATATAGCTGACGATGTTACCTTGGACGAATTTAACCTAGATGAATTTGATGCTTGGGATGCACCCCCACCACCGCCCGAAGGACCGCGAGTTAAATTTATACCCTATGATGACCCTCCAGTTCCTTTAAGGCCAATTAGACCAAAATATCCTGAAATTGCTCAAGAAGCTGGTATTGAAGGGACTGTTGTTGTACAGGTTTTTGTAGATGATAGGGGTAGAGTTAAAGAAACAATCATTTTAAAAGGTATACCAAACACAGGGCTCGATGAAGCAGCGGCCGATGCAATAAGAAATGTAAGGTTTCGCCCAGCAAAACAAAGAGAGAGGGCGGTAGGCGTCTGGATTTCTATCCCCGTGAATTTCAGGTTAAAAAGCTAGCCCAATTGTTTTTTCGCTAAAGACTTTACTAAAGCCACCTCCAAGTCATTAAAATTATAATTAGCAAGCTGTGAAAAAATAATATTAGCTTTTCCTGATTCCCCAGATCCCCCTAAAGCTAGCGCCCTGAAGTAACTATAATATGGATAGCTTTCAACATCATATTTTTCTCCTAAAAGACTCATTGCTTCATCCACATTACCTGAGAATAAAGCAACCATGCCCATCATTGCGTTATAATGATCTAAAGCATCTGGTGATTCAACATTTTCCATAATATTTTTAAAGGTTGTTAATTCTTCTTTTGCTTTGTCATATTCACCAAATAAAATGTGATACCATGCTTTCATCCTTGCATTTGTAGCTGAAAAATTTCTTCTATCAATTTCATCATCATCAATTAATTCTATTCTTTTTGATGCATATTTTTCTCGAGCTAACAATGCAGTATAAGCATCTTTCTTATTTTGGCTTTGGGCATGCGCAAGAAATTTTCGTATTTCAAATCCAGCTTTAGCTCCCAATACCCCAGCTTTAGAAAACCCAAAATCATCTACATCTAAAATAAGCTCATTAGAAACCTTTATTGCTCCATCAAAATCATCTAAATACAAGAAAGATTGGATTTTAAAATTAGCTGCAGATACTTTTGAATTAGGTGTTGTTCCCTTTGCAATTGCTTTATCATAATATTCTTGAGCTTTATCCAATTCACCATTAAAAAGATAGTTATGAGCAGCAACACCAAGTAATCCACTAATTGCAGAGTTGCTTGCAGTTCTTTTTTCTAAAGCTTTTTCATACCAACCTTTAGCTTCTTCAAAATTACTTTTTGCTCTTTCTACATTCCCCTTAATTTGATATCCAACAGCTGCTTCTGGTCGTAGTTTGATCATTTTATCAACATATTTTATACCAAGTCTATCATCTCTTTTGTCCTCTGGTAGAATGATTTGCCCTGTGTAAACATTGATGTGATGTGATGCTAATAACCAGAATGCACTTACATTATTAGGGTCAAGCTTGGTTGCTTTTTTATAGTTTTCTTCTGCCATTTCGAAGTTTCTAATATTATTATATACATTACCAAGAACTTCGTATGCCTGTGAACTATTAGGATATTTTGTTACTAATTCTTCTGCTAAGCTAAAAGCTTTATTTGTATTCCCCTCACGGTTTGCAATAAATATGTCAACACGTATTCTTTCTGCTTCAGATCCATTATTTTTATTATTTACTGCATTGTCTCTGTATTGTTTCCACTTATTTGGATTAGGTTCATTAATATGCAGGTTAGCCATTATAAAATCAGGATCTAGCTTCAAGGCTTCATTCATATATTGATATCTCTTTTGACCATCATGATTACCCCATTCATAATAACCACGATTATATTGTTCTAATGCTTCAGAGCTACTTGTTGTAATTGGAAGTGGGACATTTGTTGTTTTAGAACAACTAAATAATATCAAAGAGAAAATGATATTTGATATTTTAATTAATTTCATTATTGATCCTCTAATTAAATAATTTTTTATAGGTATTAAATATAATTGTAATTAATCAACTTATTAAAAGAAAATCATCAATCACTATGGTGATAGTAAATTTTATCATAATTTCCTTTTATGAGTCTAATAAAGGATTTTGATTTTAAAGAATATTTGGCAGATAACACAAAAAACTATACAGGTAAATATGCTGATCAAATCTGTCTTCTCCCTGAAATTTATGATTTAGTATGTAGATTACTTGAATCAGCCACATTGCCCCTGAAAATGAGAGCAGATTTTTTTTTGGCGATAGGTTATTTGTTTTATCCGAATGATTTATACTCTGAGGAAGAACATGGAGCAGCGGGATTTATTGATGACCTCATGCTTTTGCTTGTAGTATTGAGAAAATGCTCTATTCAAGAAGGCGTGGATATTGATTATCTTGAAAAACACTCACAGAGTTTAAATTATTCTTTAAAGGAGTTATTAACTACAGATTTTGATAAAATAACAAAGGAAAACAAGCTCTTGTTTGATGAACTGCTTACTATAACTGGACTACGTTTCTATTATAAAGATTATTAATTATATCTTATTTATTCTTTGAAAATATTTTATTAAATAAACGCATAAAAGGATCATAATAACGATCTACGACGCGCTCTTTTAGTGGGATTATGCCATTATCTGTAATTTGAATATGTTCCGGACAAACATCTGTGCAACACCGTGTAATATTACACATGCCAGAGCCATGATCATTTTTAACATTTGATATTCGATCAGCTTTATCAAGAGGGTGCATTTCGAGGCTTGCTAGTCTTATCATAAATCGTGGACCAACAAATTCGTTTTTCTTTTCATGATCTCTTAAAACATGGCAGACATTCTGACATAAATAACATTCAATACATTTTCTAAACTCTTGAACTCTATCTACATCTTCTTGCATCATAATATAATTGCCATTTTTATCTTTTTTCTCAGGGTTAGGAGTAAAGGGGGTAATATTTTTATTTTGTTTATAATTCCATGAAACATCAGCAACCAAATCTTTAATTAATGGAAACGTTTTGATTGGTCTAACTGCGATAGTTTCATCTGATTCATATTCGTTCATTCTAGTCATACAGGACAATTTTGGTTTACCATTAATTTCTACGCTACATGATCCACATTTTCCCGCTTTACAGTTCCACCTTACAGCAAGATCACCTGCTTGTTTAGCTTGGATGCGATGAATAACATCGAGCACGACCATCCCTTGATCCACTTCAACCTTGTAATCTTCCATTGTACCACGCTCAGAATCTCCACGAAATAATTTGAATTTCCTTAATCCCACGCCTTATCCCTGTTCCTTTTCGCTCAACACTTCCCTATCTAATTCTTCGATACTTAATTCAGCAATTCTTTTTAATTCGGGGTCGGGTTCATCGCGCACAACTTTTTCTGATATCATTTTCCCATCATCCGATTTCCTTATAACAACATTATATTGTAGCCATTCATCACGTTCTCCCTCAAAGTCAACGCGAGTATGTGCACCGCGGCTTTCTTCACGCATTTGAGCGGCACGAGCCACAGACTCCGATGTAACAAGTAAATTTCTTAATGAAATGGCTTGGTGCCATCCCGGGTTAAACTGGCTCGCCCCATCGGCTTTCACATTCTTAAATTTTTCCCATAAAATTGATAGACCATCAATTCCTTCAGATAACAGCTCATCTGTTCGGACAATACCAACATTGTCCTGCATTAGCTCTTGTAGTTCTTCATGGATTAAATAGGGATTTTCACCTTTTTCTCGATTTAAAATATCCGTTGCTGAACGAATAACCTTTTGAACATCATCATTGTTTATATTATTTTTATTTTTCAATGATTTAAGATAATCAACGGCTCCTGTGCCTGCAAGTTTTCCACAAACTAACAAATCAGAAAGAGAATTTCCTCCCAATCTATTTGCACCATGTACTCCAGCAGCACACTCCCCACAAGCAAAAAGACCAGGAACTCGAGTCATTTGAGTATCGGCATCAACCTTAACCCCACCCATAAAATAATGTAGTGTTGGTCCAACCTCCATAGGTTCCTTTGTAATATCGAGTTCAGCTAATACCTTAAACTGATGATACATAGAAGGTAGCTTTCGTTTAATATCTTCAGCGCTTCTTCTCGTAGCAATATCTAAAAAAGCACCACCATGAGGTGAGCCCTTGCCTGCCTTTACTTCTTTACGGATTGCGCGAGCAACGACATCCCTAGTTAAAAGCTCCGGGGGTCTTCTTGCATCTTTATCTCCTGCTAACCAACGATTTGCCTCTTCCTCAGAATCAGCGGTTTCTGATGCAAAACGATCAGGAATATTATCATACATGAATCTTTTATTTTCTTTATTAGTTAAGATTCCTCCTTCACCACGCACACCTTCTGTAACCAAGGTTCCTCTGACAGATGGTGGCCAGACCATACCTGTTGGATGAAATTGAGTAAATTCCATGTCCATTAATTCAGCACCAGCTTCATAAGCCATACCATACCCATCGCCCGTGTATTCCCAAGAATTAGAAGTTATTTTCCAAGCTTTTCCACCGCCCCCTGTTGCCAAAATAACAGCACGACATTTAAATATTATGAACTCTCCATTATCTCGCCACATCCCAACCATTCCACTAATGGAATCACCATCTTTAATTAAGTCTAATCCAGTACATTCCATATATATATCAATTCCCTGATGAATGCCGTGATCTTGAAGTGTACGAATTATTTCTAAACCCGTTCTGTCGCCTACATGCGCAAGTCTAGGATATCTATGGCCACCAAAATTTCTTTGATTAATTAATCCTGACTTTGTTCGGTCGAAAACAGCCCCCCACTCTTCAAGCTCTCTTACCCGCGCAGGTGCTTCACGTGCATGAAGCTCAGCCATTCTCCAATTATTTAAAAACTTACCCCCACGCATTGTATCTCTAAAATGTACTTTCCAATGATCACGCTCATCGGCATTTCCCAAAGAAGCAGCAACGCCCCCCTCAGCCATAACAGTATGTGCTTTCCCCAATAACGACTTGCAAACTAAACCTGTGCTAAGACCTTGCATTGAGCATTCGATAGCTGCACGTAGACCGGCCCCTCCAGCACCAAGTACAATAACATCATGTTCTACTGTTTTGATTTCTGATATATTCATTAATTGTTCCATGTATTAATATCTACCCAATAACCACTTGCCACCATCCTAACATAAATATCAGTGAAGGCAACCCATATCATACTTACCCATGCCCACATCATGTGACGACCATTCAACCAACTAACACTTTTCCAAATGCGATAACGAAATTTTGGCTTTCCATTTGGGCATGTAAAACAATCTTTATTACCACCAGTTAGATGTCGGAAGGCATGACAGCCAAATGTATAGCCTGCCAATAAGATGGGATTAATTGTTAATATTATAGAACCGATGCCAACACCAAAGCGCCCACCTTGAAAAAAAGACAATATTGCATCATAGGTTAACACCAAAATAATCCCCAAGGCTAAATAAAGAGTGAATCGATGCAAATTTTGAAACACAAGCAAAGCTGTTTCACCTTTATATTTTTTATTTTCGACACCTTTAACTGAACACCCCGGTGGACTCATAAAATAAGCCCTATAATAAAATTTTCTGTAATAGTAACAAGTCATTCTAAATGAAAGTGGTCCTGCAAGAATTAATATTGCCGGTGAAGCTGGGACTAGTTTAGGCCACCAGCTTGGCCACGAACCAAACCAGGAGTGTTCAATTGGGGCACCTCCCACAACGGATTCCTTAACAAATATTAGAGGAGAATAAAACGGGGATAAATATCCGCCAAACCCCGCCTGTCCATCACTCCACCAATAATTATTAGCTTGAAACATAGCCCAGGTTGTATAAATCACAAAACACATGAAACCAAAACCTGTCCACAGCGGCTCAACCCACCACTTATCAGTACGGTTCGTATATAATAATCCCCGATTATCGGTATGTGTGCTACTCTTCATTCTAGATAAGACTTTAGAAATTAATATTCATAATTAAATTTTTTGAATTCTTTTTTATATACGTCCTGATAGTATTGCCCCAAGATGAGACCCATAAAATAAAATGACAACATTTGTTAATCCTATCAATATATATATCAGCGCTCTTTTTTTTGAATTAAAGAGAACAGGTTGTTTGGTGCGCCAAATGAAAATAGAACAAAAAATCGATATAGAGATAATTTGCATTAATCCATGATTTTCCCATAGAGGGAATGTGGCAAATAAATGTCCAATTAAATTATCATCAATCAAACCAGTTATAATGGAAAAAGTGGAAGAAAAAAGTGCCAACAGCATTACCCACCATGAAGTTATTAATAATTCATCTTTTTTGAAAATAACAGCAATAAAATCAAATAAAACCGCAGATGAAAACAGAGCAATTGGAAAATGTATGACTAAAGGATGTAAATCAAGAAACATGCTTTTTTAATTGAATTCCAGCCCAAACACTAATTGCCCACAATAACCAGAGCACAACAGTTAGATAAACAAAGGGCGATGAAGGAAGAAATATATATTCAATTATTGATATACCAACCAATGTGATGAAAAATGTAGAATGTAGAAACCCACGCGCCATGCCAGACCCCATTCTAGTAACTATTGTATAAGATAACAATAATAGACCCAATGATGATACCCACAATCCAAAGAAACGATATAACAATGTTAAATATTTTGGAAGATTTCTATTTACATGTTCTGAAAATATTGTTTCATATGATTCATCAAGTAAAATAGTATTGGCTGCTTTATCTAGCATCCAGGGCTCTGAGGATAAGAGCCAAGCCAAACCAAGAAGAAAGGCACATAGACCCATTATTAAGAACGGTATTGTGGTTAAATTATGTAATAATTTTGGGTTCATTAGAGAGTGGTGAATCTAAGTTAATTCTAAAAGAAAACTATCTAAAGAAAATTTAGTTTTTTGAAATTTTTTCTGTATTTGTAATGTGCTAGGGCCGTTGTTTATAAGATTTATTAAATAAGGTTCTAATAAACTTCTTTCATTTTTTATATTGAAATAAACGCTCCTCTCATCTAATCCACGCAAAGATAGATCAGCGAGGATTTCTAGCCACTCTTGGACACTTTTCCCTTGAGGGCCTGTTTTACCTAAAGATAAATTATTTGCTAATATTATTAATTTTTTACGATCATTTTTAGACCACTTACTTATGATCTCTAAAAGCTCTTCACGCACATTTTGTGCAGTTAACAGCCCAGCTAAAAAAGCAGGTGGGCACATTTCGTTTCCTTTTATTGGCCTGTCAGCTGCTCTTATTTCTAAAACTTTTTTATAACGAACATGAGTAAAGGATTGCCTAAGTGCCGAAAGTATATGTTGATCTAAATTATCTGGGTGTTTCGATAACATTTCTCCCAAGGATCCACAAAACGACCTGGCAGATGAATTGTTAATTTCAAAAATTGCAGGTACACTTTGAATCCATTTTGCGTAATTATTTACCATTGATTTTGGAATATAAATGTCATGGTCAAATAAAGAACGGCAACGATTGTTGTCTGTATTTTCCCAAATTTTCCAACGAAGATTATCTGTTTTAGCCGCTTGTCCATTAATAAAAGGAGCATTAGAAAATAGCATACTGAACAGGGGTTGAATTACATCTGCTATAAAAGCCATTTCGTTTGCATCTTGTTTTGATGTAAAATCAATATTAACCTGTACGCTGGTTGTATTGCGCATCATCCAAGACCCCATGCTCCCAGTTTTTTGAAAAACTTTATCCATTGATTCATATTTTTTTGAACGAATTAGATCAATGTCTTGAGGTTTGTATATGGGATCAACTGATAAATAAATCCTGTTAATTTTATTCGCTTCACAGACTCTATTTTCAAGTTTCAGATGATTGTCCAATTGCTTTTTTATATCCCATAAACTAATAGTTGGCCCAGAAGCCCATTCAAGCTGGCCTCCAGGTTCTAATGAATAATTAAATAAACTATCAGAATCATTTAGTTGCTTGATGTCATTTAACAAATCTGCGGCAGAGTATTTTTTTGAAGGGTTTACAGGTAAGCGCTTCAAAAATTTATCATAATATAATCCCTCTATTTCAACGCCAATAGTGCGCTTCCTATTGGGGACAATATTCGAATAAATGTAAGATTTAATTTTTTTAGTTAAGTTCACTGGCTTATTTTATTTAACATTCTTTTTATGGAGCTATCATTGTTTTTCTGTAAAACTGCGCTCTTATGAATCCATGCAACATCAAAGGATTCTTTACTAATCTTAATGTCATTTGGGTTTCGATTCGTTTCTAAAAGAAAACGTATATCATAATGAAAATGCTTTGGTATGTTTTTGTATTGTGGAACTTCATGTATATCTAGATCAAATATTTCCTCAGATATAACCTTTAATTGTGTTAATCCTGTTTCTTCTTTTGTTTCATCAATAGCAACTTCCAATAAATTTTCATTTCCATCGGCATGACCACCGGGCTGTACCCAAAGATCAAGTTGACGGTGATGTGTCATAAGTATCCATGAGCGCGTGTCATCTATGACCCATGCAGATCCTGTAAAATGCCCCTTCAAATTTTGTCTTTCAAAACAATCAGGATAAGTATTCAAAAATTGGATCATTGTATTTATTGTAACATCCTCATTGGGATATAGCATTAAATAATCTGTTAATTTTTTTCCTAAATCAGCTCGTTTTGACATATTTATATAAGTATTACTTACGATAAATTAAAGGTTAATTCCATAGTGAAAATGTAAATTCAGCAACATTTTTTTATTAAATATGAAAGAACACATTATATGAAAGCAGTTTATTATTTTGGAGACGGTGTTGCGGATGGCCAGGCGGATATGAAAAATTTACTGGGGGGTAAGGGAGCAAATTTGGCTGAAATGACAAGCTTAGGTATGCCAGTACCAGCGGGACTGACGATTACTACTGAAGTATGTACATATTATTATGAGAACTCACAAAAGTTTCCCAATGAACTTGAAAAACAACTAAAAGAATCAGTTGATAAAATTGAAAAAGGAATGGGAAACACTTTTGGAGATCCAGATAACCCATTATTATTATCCGTTCGATCAGGCGCTCGGATGTCAATGCCAGGAATGATGGAAACAGTACTTAATGTAGGTTTAACATCTAAAACAATTCAGGGGTTGATAAAAAAAACAGATAACACACGTTTTGTATATGACGCTTACCGAAGACTTATTATGATGTACTCAGATGTGGTAATGGAAAAAGCACGTGGTCTACATCCAGAAGAAGGTCAAGGCATTCGTCATCAATTAGAATCAATTTTAAATGACTATAAGATAAAAAATGGATATGACTCTGATGTTGATCTTTCAGGGGATGATTGGAAAATTATTTCAGAAAGTTTTAAAGTGAGAATTAAGAAGGTACTTGGGGAGGAATTCCCTGATGACCATTATGAACAATTATGGGGCGGTATCAAAGCTGTTTTTCAAAGTTGGAATGGTAAACGAGCAATTAGTTATAGAAAAATAGAAAATATTCCCCAAGAGTGGGGCACAGCTGTTAATGTACAAGCAATGGTTTTTGGTAATACGGGTGATCAATCAGCCACTGGCGTTGCATTCACAAGAAATCCAGCAACGGGGGAAAACAATTTTTATGGAGAATGGTTACAGAACGCACAGGGGGAGGATGTTGTTGCTGGGATTAGAACACCACACCCATTAAATCAAGAAACAAAAACAGATGAATCTAAACATTTAGAATCTTTAGAAGAATTTCTTCCGGATGTTTATGGTCAACTAAATGAAATTCGCTCCAAATTAGAAAAGCATTATAATGATATGCAGGATATAGAATTTACAATTGAAGAGGGCCGCCTTTGGATGCTTCAAACCCGAACAGGAAAAAGAACTGGTGGTGCAGCCATAAAGATGGCTGTGGATATGGTAAAAAACAATATGATTTCAAAAGAAGAAGCTATAATGCGCGTTTCACCTGAACAAATTGATGAGCTATTGCACCCACGACTTCATATTGAAGAAGAAAATAAAAGCCCTGTTTTAGCTCGTGGTTTACCAGCAGGACCAGGAGGCGCTGTTGGGCAAGTTGTTTTTACTGCTGATGATGCAGAAAACTGGAATAAGGGGGGGAGAAACATTGTTTTAGTTCGAGAAGAAACATCTCCGGAAGATGTACACGGAATGCATGTTGCTGAGGCAATATTAACAGCCAAAGGGGGTATGACCTCTCATGCTGCTTTAGTTGCAAGAGGGTGGGGAAAGTGTTGTATAGTTGGTTGTTCATCAATAAATATAGATTTTACCAAAAAACAAATGACAATTGGTGATCAAATAATCAAAGAGGGTGACTGGATATCTATGAATGGGTCTAAGGGGACTATATACTTAGGACAGATTGCTCTTGAATCTGCGGACCCTGAATCAAATAAATCATATAAAGATTTAATGTTATGGGCTGATGAATTTAGAACATTAAAAATACGAACAAATGCAGATAGCCCAGAAGATGCTAAACAGGCTATTAAGTTTGGAGCGCAAGGAATTGGTTTATGTAGAACTGAACATATGTTTTTTGAACCAAATCGTATAATTGAAATGAGAAAAATGATTTTAGCTGAAGATCTATCAGAACGTAGAAAAGCAGTTATGAACCTACTTCCTTTTCAACGCGAAGATTTCAAGGGTATTTTAGAAGCAATGAAGGATAAGCCAGTAACCATTCGTCTTTTAGATCCACCCTTACACGAATTTATAACGCTTAATGACGCTCAAATCGATGAGCTGGCGAAAGAACTGAGTGTTTCTTCTGAAAAAATAAAAAATAGAATAAGTAGTTTACATGAATTTAACCCCATGCTTGGCCATCGGGGCTGTCGTCTAGGAATTGCGTATCCCGAAATTACTGAAATGCAAGCACGTGCAATTTTTGAAGCTACAGCTGAATTAATAAAATCAGAAATCACAGTTTTTCCTGAAGTAATGATTCCTCTTGTTGGTACTGCAGCAGAATATGATAATCAAGAACAAATAGTTAGGCAAGTGGCTAAGAATGTAATGGCTGATACGGGTGTTACCTTTAACTATTTAGTTGGTACAATGATTGAATTACCGAGGGCATGTTTAACCGCAGATCAAATTGCTAATAAAGCAGAATTTTTTAGTTTTGGGACTAATGATCTAACTCAAACCACATATGGTTTTAGTCGAGATGATATAGGTGGATTCTTACCAGATTATTTAGATAAAAAAATTCTTGAGCATGACCCCTTTCAAAGTTTAGATATATCTGGCGTTGGCCAACTTGTTTCCCTTGCTGTTGATAAAGGTAAACAAGTAAGAAATGATTTAAAAATTGGCATTTGTGGAGAGCACGGCGGTGATCCATCAAGTATTCATTTTTGTTATGACAAGGGACTTGATTATGTTAGTTGTTCACCCTATCGTGTTCCAATAGCTCGATTTTCTGCTGCTCAAGCTGTTTTAGAAAAATAAAACCCCCAGAAAACTCTAAGGGTTTTATTTAAGCGATTCAATATATTATTTAGATTTACTCTACAGTATCGCCACCAAGTAAATCTTCTAGCTTAAACGCTCCATCGCGCTCCATTTGTTTTGCAGCTGAAACAATAGATTTTCTTGCTTCATCAACATCACGTTTGGGTACAGCACCCTCAACAGGCTCAAACATAGCCTGTTTCTTTTTAGGCAAGACGCCAATCACTTTATCTGTAATTGACTGTTCCATGCCTTTTAGAGCCATTGAAACAGCATCTAAATCCACCGCGTTCATAAGATCGCGCAGTAAGTTGTCCGGAAAAATTTCAAATATTGATTCAAATGTTATACGATATTTTTTAACCTGCTCTGCAAGCGCAGGGTTATCTTGTTCAAGATTTTGCATAAACATTTCTTCCTCTGCAGCATCCATTTCCCCAAGTAAATCAGCGAGGTCTTTTCCGCCGCCGCGAGAAAAAGCAACAGTTTTAGGAAGTTGTTTTGATTTTTTTTGTAATTTGTTCGCAATTTGTACAATAGCTTCTAACGGCACATCATCAAGGTTTCCTATGCTGAGCAATACCTGCCCCTTTTCTTCTTCGCTGATGCGATTTAAAACTAGCATTCTTTTCTCACTCTCAAGTTGAGCAAGAGTAATGGCAATAACGCGGGGTGTTTCACTAGATAACAATGCAACAAGTTGTTCATCAGTTAAATCAGAAAGGAATGAAAAAGGTTTTTTAGGTTCATCGCTTTCCTCATCTTGCTGAAATTTTTCACTAACAAAGGAAAAATAAAATTCTTCCATTACTTGTTTTTTCACAGCAAAGGCAACATTATTAACGCCTCGCATAGCGGCACGTATTTTGCGAATTTCTGTTTGATCTAATTCTTTAACAAGAGTTAGAGCAAGACTTTCACCTAAAACGGAAAACAGAATTGCCACTTTCTGTAAACCAGATAATCTGTTATAATCTGATATCATAATAAGCGCCCCTTATTTCTTCTTCTTCTTCTTCTTGCCATCATCATCTTCTTCAGGCTCAGGAGCGGGTTCAGGCTCAGGAGGAGCTTCTTCCACGATCCAATCTTTAACAATCTTTGTTGCAGCTTGCGGTTGACCTACGCTCATTGAGACTACAGCTTGCTTCATGTCATTTACTTCACTTTGTAAAACAGCAACATCTTCTTGTGAAGGAGGAGACGGAACGGGAGGAGGTTGCACAGCTTGAGTTGTTTGCGTTGTCACACCATTTCCACTATCTTTTTTTTTAGGGCGAGGTGGATACATCATCCATGGCGGCATTGGCTGTTTTGGTTTGTTCATTAATACAAATACTAATACAACTATTAAAACAATAACCAAAGCGGCCAAAACAGATACAAAAATAATCAT
>Ga0208411_1000867_pt1 | contig 21893 bp, 23 predicted proteins | sample ETN01SmetaG_4_FD_185793 | JGI IMG/M metagenome (GOLD analysis project Ga0208411, IMG submission 185793) | Marine microbial and viral communities from oxygen minimum zone, Eastern Pacific Ocean - ETNP2014F12-01SV261 (SPAdes) (version 2) | ecosystem: Environmental > Aquatic > Marine > Oceanic ... | reverse complement strand
CGCCTGCCACCAACAGGGGTAGGCTCTCGGCAATGGCGTCGAGCAGGGGGTCGAGCCAGGCCTTGTCCGCCTTGGCAAAGTCCTTTAGCACATGGCCCGTCACCTTGTCGCGGTGGCCGGGATGGCCGATGCCGAGACGGATGCGCCAGAAGTCGGGACCGAGGTGGGGAGCAATACTACGGATGCCCTTATGGCCAGCTGCACCGCCGTCGAACCTGACCCGAAGCTTACCAGGGGCGAGGTCGAGCTCGTCATAGAAGACGAAAATTCGATCAGGCAGCACCTTGAAGAAACGCGCGGCCTCGCCTACGGCGCGGCCTGATTCGTTCATATAGGTCATGGGCTTGAAGGCCAACGCCTTTTCCCCGGCTACCTCGCCCTCTGACAGTTGTCCCTGGAACTTCTCGCGGAACGGGGGAAAGCCGTGAGCCGCGGCCAGATGGTCGAGCGCCATGAAGCCGATATTGTGGCGGTTTCCAGCATAGTCGCGGCCCGGATTTCCCAATCCCACAAGAAGCAACATGGCACCGCCCCGTTTCTTGCCTTCGCGGAAAGGCGGTTAGGACCTGGAATCCTTGGAATCGCCGCCTTCTTCGGCTTTCTCTCCATCGGGAGCCTCGGCACCTTCCACGGCCTCGCCTTCCTCGCCTTCAGGCAGCTCGCCCTCTTCCAGTTCGCCCTCTTCGAGCTCGACCTCTTCGGGCTCGGGCTCGACCACAATGGTGGGCGCGGCGATGGTGGCGACCGTGAAGTCGCGGTCGGCGATGGTAGGCACCACGCCTTCGGGCAGGTCAAGATCACTGATATGAACGCTGTCGCCGATATCGAGTCCGGTCAGGTCCACCTCGAAAGCCGTGGGAATGTTGGCCACGGCGCAGATCACCTCGATGTCGTGGCGCACCACGTTGATGACCCCGCCCCGCTTGAGCCCGGGGGATTCTTCCTCGTTCAGGAACACCACCTCGATATTCACGTGCAGCTTGGTGTCCGCGGTAACGCGAAGGAAATCCACGTGAATGGGTTGATCGGTAAGGGGATGCAGCTGCACGTCACGGGGCAGCACGCGGTGTTTAGTTCCGTCCACCTCGATATCGTACTGGCGCACGAAAAAGCCCTTTTGGCCGATCTCGCGGCCGAGCAGCTTGCTCTCCAGCGAGATCATTACGGGGTCCTTCTTGTCGCCATAGATAACACAGGGCACAAGGCCCGCCTCGCGGACGGCACGAGTGTTCCCCTTTCCGACCCGTTCGCGATTTTCGGCAGAGATGGTTGCAATTTCCGGCATTTTTTCTCACTCCATAACGTCTGTTACCGTGTTGTCTTGGCGGCAGTTTCCAGCGCACCGGCCTCCAGGGGCGCCAATTGAAGACAGGCGTCCGCTCACTCGAAGAGGCTGGACACCGACTTTTCTTCACTGATTCTCAGGATCGCCTCGCCCAGAAGCGAGGCAATGCTCAACTGTTCCATATTCTTGGTCTCACCCATGGCTTCGGTGGCCATGATGCTGTCGGTGATGACGAGCCGGTCAAGCGGCGAGGATGCCACCCGGGCCACGGCGCCGCCCGAAAGTACGCCGTGGGTGACATAGGCGGTAACACCTGAGGCCCCGGCGTCGGTCAGCGCCTGGGCCGCGTTGCATAGAGTCCCGGCGGAATCGACGATGTCGTCCACCAGGACGCAATGGTATCTGTCCACGTCGCCAATGATGTTCATAACCTCGGATATGCCGGCCCGTTCGCGGCGCTTGTCGATGATAGCGAGGTCGACGTTGATGCTCTTGGCGATGGCGCGGGCGCGCACCACGCCGCCCACATCTGGGGAAACGATCATCAGCTTCTTGCTCTTGTATTTTTCCTTAATGTCCTTGATGAAAACCGGCGCGGCGAACAGGTTGTCGGTGGGAATGTCGAAAAAGCCCTGAATCTGTCCGGCGTGGAGATCGAGGGTCAGCACCCGGCTGGCCCCGGCCACGGTGACGAGATTGGCCACCAGCTTGGCGGAAATGGGGCTGCGGGGGCCTGATTTACGGTCCTGACGGGCATAGCCGTAATAGGGGATTACGGCGGTGATGCGGCGCGCCGATCCGCGCTTCAGGGCGTCAATGGCCACCAACAGTTCCATCAGGTTGTCATTGGCCGGAAACGAGGCGGACTGGATAAAAAACACATCCTCGCCACGCACGTTTTCGAGAATCTCAACGAACACCTCCATGTCAGGAAAACGGCGGATGCTCGCCTTTGTCATGGGTAGGTTGAGATAGGCGCTGATGGCCTCGGCCAAAGGTGGATTGCTGTTTCCTGCGAGTATCTTCATCTCGTATATCCTGGCAACGGAAGCCGCCCGGGAACCGAAAAAAGGGAACCAAAAACCCCATCCAGACACAGAACCCGGCTGGACGCGGCGGAATGTAACAGGGTGTCGGGGGCCTGTAAACGTCCTTGAAAGCGGCTAATTTTCGAGAAAGATAACCGACAGGTTACGGCCGAAATCGGACTCCCCGGCGAGTCGGGAGCGACGGTAACTAAAGAAGCGGTCGGCCTCGTCACAAGTGTCGTAAGGCAGCCGCGAGGCGCTTTTGAGTTCCAGGGCATGGAGGCGGCGAAAGATATAGGCCGAGAAATCAAACAGGAAATGGCCCTGGCGCGTGGCCGGGGAGAACATCTCGTAGTTTTCGTTCTTCTGATCCGGAAAGTTATCCGGAAATTCCGGCCCCACTTCGTAGGACTGCATGTAAATACAGGGACCGATAACGGCGGTAACGGACCCGGGCGACGCGCCGAGCTCGGTCATGGCCCCCACCGTGGCCTCGATCACCCCAGCCAGCGCTCCCCTCCACCCCACATGGGCGATGGCCACCACACCGGCGTGGTCGTCCGCGAACAGAACCGGTGCGCAGTCGGCGGTGAGAATGCCCAGCACCACCCCCGGCGTCCCCGACACCAGGGCATCCCCCTGTAGCGTTTCCCCTTCATGAGCGGAACCCTCCACCACCGCCACCGTGGCGCTGTGGATCTGATGGGGCGTGACCAGGGCTTGCGCCAGCACGCCAAGCCGCGCCATAGCCCGCTCACGGTTCGCACGCACGCATTCCGGGTCGTCACCGGAACCCGGCCCGCAATTAAGCGACTCATAGATGCCCGTGCTTACCCCTCCCTGGCGGGTAAAGAAGGCATGGCGGACGCCGCTGAGGTCGTTGAGGGCGCCGGAACTGATCAGGGGGATGGAAATGTCGTCGCTCATGGCGAATCTTTTTACACCTCTCCAAAAGCAGTGGAAATAGCCTAATAGCCTGCGGGAACCGGCTGTGGCGCGCCCGTAATGGCGAGGGTCTTGAACAGGACGCCCATTTCGTCCCTGGAAATCAGGCGCCGGCACCCGCTTTCCAGAAGCTGGCGCGTCTCCTCGGGCACGGTTTCTGCCAGCCGCGCGGTGCGGGCCTCGATCCCGAGTTCGCGCAGGAACGCACCCTGGGGCCGCGGACCGTGGACATGGGCGCCGGCGGCGAGAGCAGCGGCGGCGAGGGCGGCGAAATCCACATGGGCGGTGATATCGACGGCGCCGGGTTCCTCGAACACGGCACAGGGACGATGGCCGTGCAGTGCCTGAAGGGTATCCCCGGTGGCGCTCCGGGTGTGGCCGTAATCTACCATCAGGGCCGCGCCGCCATGACGGCCCAGACGTGCGGCGAGCTGGCTCACAAAAGCCGTGGCCGCAGGACATGTTTCGGCGATAGCCCCCGGCGGGGCTTGCATTATCTCAGGAGTATTCAGAACATGGGGCAGGGAGACGGGCCTATCGTCGAGACAAAAACAAAAACTGCCCGCCTCCGGGGCAAGCCCTACCAGGCGTTCGCGCCAGCCGTCGTCTGCGCGCTGGAACTGGCGCACCGGGAGGGCGTCGAGAAATTCATTAGCCAGCAGCAGCAAGGGAGCCTCGCCAGCGATGTGGTCAAGGGACTCCACCCAGGTCACCTCGTGATCGCGCAGGACCTCTTCCTGGAGCCCGCGCAGCGCTGGGCTGGTTTCCACCAGATAGATCTGCGCCGTGGCCAGAAAATCCGGGTCCAGCGCCGCCGCGCGTAGGGCATCCGCCATCAGGGTGCCGCGTCCCGGCCCCGCCTCCACCAGAATAAAGGGATCCGGCGACCCCAGGCACCGCCAGTAATCGAGGCACCACAGGCCCAGCAGTTCCCCGAAGACCTGGGTGATCTCAGGGGCGGTAATGAAATCCCCGTCCCGGCCCAGAGGATCGCGCCCCGTGTAATAGCCCAGCTGGGGATGGCCCAGGGCCTCGGCCATATACTGGGCCACGGTGAGCGGACCTGCACTGGCGATGCGCGCGCGCAGGACTGCCGCCAGCTCCGTCACGAAATTCTCATTTGCCAGGTTCCCCTGCCTTGCCTTCTTTCACCGCTTTCGCGATCAGCCACAGGCCGAAGAAGAGAATGGGAAGCGAAAGAAGCTGTCCCATGGTGGCCCCGGCGAAGAGGGTGCCGAGATGGGCGTCGGGCTGGCGGAAAAACTCCACCACCACACGCGACAGGCCATAGCCCACGGCAAAGACGCCACTAACCAGCCCCGTCTTTTCCAGGGCACTATTACGGCGGATCAGGACATAGAGCAGAACGAAGAGGACCGGCCCCTCAAGCACCGCCTCGTAGAGCTGGCTAGGATGGCGTGGATAGGGCCCGCCGTGGGGGAAGACCATAGCCCAAGACACGTCAGAAACCCGGCCATAGAGCTCACCATTGATGAAATTGGCGAGACGGCCGAAGAAAAGACCGATCGGGGCGGCGGCGCAGACCAGGTCGCCGAGGTTGAGGAAAGTGATGGTGTGACGGCGGCAGAACAGGGCGATTGCGGCGATCAGGCCCAGAAACCCACCGTGGAACGACATGCCGCCCTTCCACACCAGGAAAATCTCTTCCGGGTTGGCAAGATAGAATCCGGGTTTGTAGAACAGCGCATAGCCTAGCCGCCCGCCCAGGATCACCGCCAGAATCGCCCATATGAGAAAATCGTCGATCCTTTCCGGGATAATGGCCTGGCGCGGGCGCTTCACCAGCGCCAGGCAATAGCGCCAGCCGAGAACTAAACCGGCGATGTAGGCCAAGGAATACCAGCGGATGAGCAGCGGCCCCAATTGCAGCGCCACCGGGTCTATATGAGGATAGGGAAGGGCCAGAATCACAGTTCACTCCTGCGTTGCGCAAGCACCGCCGCCACTATTTAAAGGGGTCCGGGGTATCGAGGAACTCCCGCACATAGCGCCCCACCCCTTCTTCCAGGGCGGTAAAAGGCGCCGCGTACCCGGCTTCGCGCAGGTGCTCCATCCGGGCCTCGGTAAAATACTGGTAACGGTCACGGATTTCCTCGGGCGTATCCACGTAGTCAATGGTGCATTCCCGGCCCAGCGTCCCATAGACGGCGGCGGCAAGGTCGGCGAAGCTCCGCGCCTTTCCCGTGCCGAGATTAAAGAGTCCGTTGACGCCGTGGTTGTCGAGCAGCCACAGCATCACATCCACACAGTCCCCGACCCAGATAAAATCGCGCAGCTGGCCGCCGTCGGCATAGTCGGGATGGTGCGACTTGAACAGACGGCATGGCTTGCCCTCCTTGGCCACGGGAAAAATCTGACAAACCACGCTCTTCATGGCACCCTTGTGGTATTCGTTGGGTCCGTAGACGTTGAAGAATTTGAGCCCCGCCCATTGCGGCGGTGTACCTCCGTCACGGCCCGGACCCAGCACATGGCGGTCGAACAGGTGTTTGCTCCAGCCGTAGGGGTTGAGCGGCTGCAGCGCGGCCAGGGCGGCGTCGCTTTCGTCGTCGTCGAAGCCTTGGGCACCGTCGCCATATGTGGCCGCTGAAGAGGCGTAGATGAAGCGTTTCTCGTGCTGGACGCACCATTCCCACAGTTCCAGCGAGAGACGGAAATTAGTGTCGAGGATCAGGTCCATGTCGGTCTCAGTGGTGGACGATATGGCGCCCATATGAAAGATGGCGGTGACGTCTCCACCATGGCTATCGAGAAATTCGAAAATCTCTTCCGGGGGGACGATGCGCGAGAGTTCACGCTTGGAGAGGTTGCGCCATTTGTCGCCTTCTTCCAGCCAGTCACAAACTACGATCTCGCTGTCACCACGCGCCTCCAGGCCCGCCGCCAGGTTCGAGCCGATGAAACCGGCGCCGCCGGTGATCAGATACATCTTCCATCCACCGTCATTGAGGACATTGGGGACATCAGGAACTGCCTCCGTTATAGGCATCCCCCCGAAATGCCGCAAGGGGATGACGAACGGTTGCACCCCATGCCTCCGGAGTCCCATAATGGGGGGTCCATAATGCCGGCAACGGGCCCGTCCTTTTCCCGCCGCCACCCCTTCAGCCCCATTTCTCAAGAGTCCAGCCATGCAGACCCGTAACCGCCTTCTCGACGATCTGGCCAAGGTAGCCGGCGGCACCTTGTCGGTGGTAACCGGAGTTAAGGGCGAGGCCGAAGCCGTCCTGCGCCAGCAGTTTGAGAAGGCTCTCGACAGGATGGACCTGGTCCTGCGCGAGGATTTCGAGGCAGTCCGGGCGATGGCGGCCAAGGCCCGCGATCAACAGGAAGAACTAGCCAAACGGATGGCGGCGCTGGAGGCGGCGTTAAAAATAAAACCGGCCCCCAAGGCCGCCCCGAAAAAGACCGCAAAAGCCAAAACCGGCAGGGGCAAGGCCGCCAAAGGTTAAGGCCACGGGAACCAAGGACGCCGGGGTCTGAAACGGCGCCTTTCACCCTCTTTATCCCTGCTATTCCCACCCTTATCCACAACATATAGCGTGTTCATACGCGCAAACGCATAAATCTATGTTGCGTGGGGGTCGCCATTCTGGCACCCTACACTCCGTAGTGTGTATATACCCAAGCTTTACGACATCTCGTATGTTGCGGGGTTTGTGTCTGGGGCTTGCGCAAGGGGGGCATGGTCATGTCTATTCATCCCATGGAGGCTGGGGAGCTTCCGGTCAACCCTCTCGATCTCATGGAAGAAATCGTCAGCTCCAACGAGTGGCCTTTCGACCGCCCCAGCGACCGTGAACTGGTGGTGGAATTTTCCGGCCAGTGGTGCGATTACCGCCTTTATTTCGGCTGGGCCGAGGAAATCAGCGCCATGCAGTTCTCCTGCGCTTATGATATGAAGGTGCCTGAGGCCAAGACCACGGAGGTGCGCGTGCTGCTGTCCCTGGTCAACGAGCGGATATGGGTGGGTCATTTCGGTCTCAGCTCCGAGTCCCGCCTGCTGTCCTTCCGTCACGGGGTGCTATTGCGCGGTGTGCGCGGTGCCAGCGTCGAACAGCTGGAAGACCTAGTGGACATCGCGCTTTCCGAATCCGAACGCTTTTACCCGGCCTTCCAGCTTGTGATATGGGGCGGCCGCACGCCGCTGCAGGCCATCGAGGCTGCTCTTCTTGTGACGGTCGGCGAGGCGTGACGGCGCTGCCCTCTTCCCTGCTTCTTGTGGGCTGCGGAAAGATGGGAGGTGCCCTGCTTGAACGCTGGCTCGGCAACGGTCTCAGTGCCACCGCGGTGACAGTGGTGGAACCCCAGGAGGACACCGCCGCGGCCCTCCGTGAGCGCTATAACCTTACCGTCCTTCCCGATTTTTCCAAAACTGGAGACGCGCCGCAAGTGGTGGTCTTCGCCGTCAAGCCGCAGGTAATGGAGGAAACGCTTCCAGGTTACACCGGACTTGGCGGCAGCGAGCCGGATGCGGGGCCGCTTTTCATCTCCATCGCCGCCGGACGCACCGTTGAGTTCCTGGCTCGACACCTGGGAACCGACGCCGCCATCGTCCGCGCCATGCCTAATACGCCCGCGGCCATCGGCCACGGCATGACCGTGGCCTGCGCCAGCCCCTCCGTCAGCGAGGACCAGCGCGTCCTTGCCGCGGGCCTGTTTACGGCGGTGGGCGCCTTTGCCTGGGTCGAATCCGAAGACCTTCTTGATCCGGTGACAGCGGTCTCGGGAAGCGGCCCGGCCTACGTGTTCCTGTTGGCTGAATATCTGGCCCAGGCCGGGGTCGCCACCGGGCTCGACGAAGACCTGGCCCAACAGCTTGCCCGAGCCACGGTATCGGGAAGCGGAGCGCTCCTGGAGCACTCCGACGAAACGGCGGCCGAACTGCGCAAAGACGTCACCAGCCCCGGCGGCACCACTGAGGCGGCGCTGGAGGTGCTGATGGCGGAGCCGGGGCTGCGGACGCTTCTCACCGAGGCCGTGGCCGCGGCGACCGCGCGAGTGCGCCGACTCTCCGGCTAACTGCCACAAAAACCACAGAAACCACGGGCCCCACCGGCAGCGCCTTCCCTGCGGAAACGTCCTTCCCACGTAGCCTTCGTCTATGTGCGTCGCAATATTATATTGCAGCGCACAATAACCCTTGACACAGGGGCCTGTACGTTCCATATTCATATGTGATTGTGCAGTGCAACATAACTACATTTGAACATAACCCCCCTTTTTGGAGTATTAAAAATGGCTACCAACCCCGCCTATCCCTTCCTCGAGATGGATATCACCAAGGTGATGTCCTCCTTCAAGATGCCTGTCGTCAACGTCAAGGCCGTCATGGCGTCCCACCAGAAGAACGTTGATGCCCTCACCAACGCCAGCCAGCACGCCTTTGAAGGCGTGCAGGAAATCGCCAAACGCCAGGGCGAGATGATTCGCAAGGGCGTGGATGACATTACCGGCACCACCAAGAACGCCAAGGCTCTGGATTCCCTCGAGGAAACCGCCGTCACCGGTGCCGAAACCTTCAAGACCCTCTATCAGAGCGCGCTCGCTAACACTTGGGACCTCAACGACATGGCCTCCAAGACCACATCCAAGAGCCTGGGCATCATCAACAAGCGCGTCGCCGAGTCCCTCGACGAGGTCAAGGACTATTTCGCGAAACCGGCTTCAACCCCGGCCCAGACCACAACCGCCAGCTAAGTCGGCGGATCATCAGAATTAGGCCAGGAATCAGAAAAACCCCTCTCCCTCAGAGATTCCGGGCCTCCCCCCACAAAATCAGGACCGCCTTATGGCGGTCCTTTTTTTATGCCACGCTTAGAGCGGTTCCTTTTAAACCGGTAACAGCACTCCTACCCGCAGGCCGCCCAGCGGTGAGGTTCCCAGGGATATCTCACCGCCATGGGCGTGGACGATATCGCGCGAGATACTCAGGCCCAGCCCGACTCCGCCGCTATCCAGATTGCGCGCCTCATCAAGCCGGAAAAAAGCCTTGAACACGTCCTCGCGCCTATCCTCGGGAATCCCAGGCCCGTCGTCGTCGACGGTGATTTCCAGTTGATGGTCGCGGCGCTGCGCGGCAAGGCGAATATGTTGGGCGTGACGCGCAGCGTTGCCCAGCAGATTGCCGAAACAGCGCCGGAAAGCGTTGGGGCGCAGAGTAATGGTCATGCCGGTATCGGCCTCAAGCTCGATCTCGGCGCCATTGCGCCGAGCGTTATCCGCCACCTCCGCTAACATCCGGTCGACCTTCACCGGTTCCGCGTTTTCCTTGCCCTCACCCCGGGCGAAGGCGAGATAACCCTCGATCATATGTTCCATTTCGGCCACATCGGCAGCCAATGCCTTGACCTCGGAAGAATCGCCCAACATGGCCAATTCCAGTTTCATGCGCGTCAGTACCGTGCCCAGATCATGGGAAACCCCGGCCAGCATTTCCGTACGCTGGCTAATCTGGCGCTGGATGCGCGCCTGCATGAGTTTAAAGGCCGCCGCCGCCCGCCTTACTTCGGCCGCGCCTTCGGGCTTGAAATGTGGCACGTCGCGGCCCTTTCCAAAATTGTCAGCAGCCGCGGCCAGGCGGCGGATGGGGCGCACCTGGTTGCGCATGAAGATGATGGCCACGGCGAGCAGGATCAACGAGGTGCCGATCATCCACAGGATCAGGATATAGGTGGTGGAGCTGAATAGCAGTTTGCGCTTACCTAACACGTTCAGCACCCCTTCGGGGAGCTGGATTTTTACCTGTACCTTGTCGCCAAAATTTTCGTTATCGATACGGAAAGGCCGACGCACCCGTTCGTCCATGCCCTGCTCCAGCATTTCTTCGATCAGCCCGTCGGATTTTTTTGCCGTCTCCTCGGACAGAATCGCGCCTTCTTCAAAGCTCAGTTCAAGACCCAAATTCCCCGGCGAGACCATGAAGATCCATTCCCTGTCCTCCACCTCGGAAAACCGGTTCATGGTGTCGATAACCATAGAGATATTGCCGCTGAAACTGCGCGATAGCAGCAGCGAGATGGTTTCCCAGTGGCGGTTAAAGAAAATGAAAGTGGTGACCACCTGAAGCATGATCAGCGGCACGACAACTATAAGGATGGAGCGTCCGAGAAGGGTACGGGGAAGAAAGTGCTTGATCATCTTCATGGGGTGCCAGCCTTCCTCAATCGATGCGCAGCAGATAACCCCTGCCGCGGGCGGTCTGAAGGTATTGCGGCGCTTTGGGGTCGGTCTCGATCTTGCGCCGCAGGCGGGCCACCTGTACGTCCACGGTGCGCGTATTTCCCGGAATCCGGCCCTGTTTTCTCAATTCCTCCCGTGACAGAGGCACGCCAGCATTCGTGGCCAGCGCCTTAAGCAGGCCAGCCTCGGTGCCGGTGAGATGGATACGCGCCGCGCCTTTATAAAGCTCGTCGCGCGTCATGTGGAAACAAAAGGCCCCGAATCGCACCTCTTCAGGCACCTCGTCCTCCTTCGGCACGCGGCGCAAGATGGCGCGTACTCTTAAAACCAGTTCGTGGGGCTCGAAAGGCTTGGTGAGATAATCATCGGCGCCACACTCCAATCCTGCGATCCGGTCCCCGGATTCGGCGCGGGCGGTAAGTAGAAGGATCGGCACCTGGTTGTGGCCACGCAGCGAAGCGGTGAGTTCCGTCCCCGATTCGCCGGGCATCATCACATCGAGGATAATCAAATCGAAGGCGAGTGAATCCAGCCGGGCCCGGGCGGTAGCAGCGTTTTCCGCCGTGGTGATGCGGAATCCGTTGTCGGAGAGGTATTTTTTCAATAGCTGGCGCAGCCTTGTATCATCATCCACAATCAGGATATGCGGCGGCGAGCCGGGCGCATGCGCCGGATCAAAGGCCCTCGCGGCTGATTCAGGGCTGGAATTTGCTTTCGTCATATTGACTTACTCGCCTTCAACCGTTAGTCAAACTGTCGTCTAAATTATCCCTGTCCGGCTATTGTATGCCCAAGCCGGCCGGGGTTTAAGACCGCTTTTTCAGGAGTCCGTTTTTTATGTCCCTGCTTCCCTTCGATGACCGCGACGGCGTGATTTGGTTCAACGGCGAAATGGTGCCGTGGCGCGACGCCCAGACCCATGTGCTGACCCACGGTCTCCACTATGGCAGTTGTGTGTTCGAGGGGGAACGGGTTTACGGCGGTCATGTCTTCAAGCTGCGTGAACATACCGAACGCCTGTTCCATTCGGCAGCCGTCATGGGGTTCGAGATTCCCTTTTCGGTGGACGAGATCGACGCCGCCAGCAAAGAGGTAGTGGCGGCCCAGAATATCGAGGACGGCTATGTGCGCCCGGTGGCTTGGCGCGGCAGCGAGATGATGGCAGTCTCCGCCCAGCAGACAAAAATCCATGTGGCCATCGCCACCTGGCCCTGGCCTTCCTACTTCACACCCGAGGCGCGGCTGGAGGGCATCCGCCTGGGCATCGCGAAATGGGTGCGCCCGGCCCCCAATACCGCCCCCACCGACAGCAAGGCGGCGGGCCTCTACATGATCTGTACCCTGAGCAAACACGCCGCCGAAGCGCAAGGCTACGACGACGCGCTGATGCTCGATTACCGCGGCCGTATTGCCGAGGCCACCGGCGCTAACATCTTCCTGGTGCAAAAGGGCGTTCTGCACACACCAGACCCCAACTGTTTTCTCGACGGCATCACCCGGCGCAGCGTCATCGATCTCGCCCGCGAGCGCGGCCTCGAGGTGGTGGAGCGCGCCATCATGCCCGAGGAACTGGCCGCCACCGACGAGGTGTTTCTCACCGGCACGGCGGTGGAAGTGACGCCGGTGTCCGAGATCGGCGACTACCGGTTCGAGGTGGGCGAGGTATGCCGCCAGATGATCGAGGACTACGAAGCCCTGATCCATAGCCACCGCAAAGAAGCCGCCAGCGCCGCCTAACCGGAGGTGCTTGGGGCGTCGCGCAGACGTTCCCTGGGCAGGTGCACGTACATCGTGATGCCCTTGTCCACCGTGCTTTCCATCTCCATGGCAAAACTGGTGCCGCAGACGATGTGCTCCGGAGGCAAGCCCGCCACATGTTTAAAAATCCGCCTGCACCAAGAAGAATGAATGGATTCCGAGTTCGGCATGGTCTCACCAGGCTGGATCATGGATGTAGGACTGAAAAAGGGATTCCTCCCTCAAGGGACTCTCTGGAACATTGTGCGGCCCGTTCCGGTAAAACTCAAGACGCGGGGGAACGCTCTAATCCTTTTCCCAGCGCCGGGCGGCCGCGCGGTCGTTATCGCGCTGTTCCACCCAGCGCGTGCCTTCGCTACCCTGTTCCTGTTTCCAGAAAGGGGCGCTGGTCTTGAGCCAGTCGATGATGAAGCGGCAGGCCTCAAAGGCGGCGTCACGGTGGGCGGATGTGGCAGCCGCCAGAACGATCCTATCTCCTGGTTCAAGGCGGCCGGTGCGGTGAATGACGAGACAGTCCTCCAGAGGCCAGCGCTCTTCGGCCTCGGCCACGGTCTGACGCAGTTTTTCTTCCGTCATTCCCGGATAATGCTCCAGGGTCATGCTCTCGATGGCGCCGCCGCCCTCCATGTCCCGCACCAGCCCCACGAAACAGGCCACAGCCCCCACTTGCGGCTTGCTCTCGGAAAGACGGGCAAGCTCTTCCCCAACATCGAAATCCTCTTCCTGGACCCGGATCGTGAGCTCGCTCATGGCCTCAGCCCCCGGTGACGGGCGGGAACAGGGCCACCTCGTCGTCGCTGGCTAGGGCATGGTCGAAGGCTACGAATTCCTGGTTGACGGCGGCACGCACCGCCGAAAGGTCGGCCAGCGCTTCGGCATGGCCGGGGCTGCGTTGTTTCAGCCATTCCACCAGCGCCGCTACGTCACCCACATGGGCGGGCGGGGACAGGTCTTCTTGCGCGCAACCGGTCTTGGTGCGCAGCCAGGCGAAATACAGAACCTTCATGACAGGACCTCGCGGAAGGACAGAAAATCCACCATATCTCCTTCTGCCACATGGGACGCGTCCTCGGCCAGTTCAACCAGCCCGTCGGCGGCCACCATGGAGGATAAAATACCCGAGCCCTGACGCGGAAACTTCTCGGCCACGGGCTCACCGGATGGTCCTTGCACCAGCCGCGCCCGCACCCATTCCCGGCGTCCTGCCTTTTTCTTCTGAGAAAAACCGGCGCAGACCCGGAACAGGACCGGCTGGTGGTCCACCACTCCGGACAGTCTGAGAATGGCCGGACGGGCGAAGCGCAGAAAGGTGACCATCACCGCCACCGGGTTGCCGGGTAAGCCGATGAAGGGTGTGGTTCCCACCTGGCCCATGGCCAGAGGTCGCCCCGGCTTGATGGAGAGACGCCAGAAATGGAGACTCCCCAGCGCTTCCACGGCAGCGCGGATATGATCCTCCTCACCGGTGGACACCCCGCCCGAGGTCAGGATAAGGCCGTGACCGGGGGCGGCCCCGGCCAGCGCCTCGGTAATGATGGCTTCGTCATCGGGAAGAATCCCCAGATCCGTTACCACGCAGCCCAGCCCCTCAAGCAGGGCGAACAGGCCATAGCGGTTGGCGTCGTAGAGCGCGCCCGAGGACAGTTTTTCGCCGGGCTCGCATATCTCATCACCACTGGAAAACACCGCCACCGACAGGGGTTCGTAGACGGAAAGCCCGGTCAGGCCTAACGAGGCGGCCAGTCCTATGTCCTGGGGAAGCAGGCGGCGGCCCTGTTGGAGAACCATGTCGTCGGGCTTCATGTCCTCACCCTTTTGGCGCAGATTAGCGCCCCGGGAGATGCCGGGAGGAATCGCCACCTTGCCGTCTTGCTCACGGCAGTCTTCCTGCATCAGCACCGTATCAGGGCCGGGCGTATTTTCATCCCCGGGGATGGGGGCGCCGGTGAAGATACGCAGCGCCTCGCCGCGGCGTGGGGCGTGGTCCAGGGGATGCCCGGCGGCGATGCGAGCCGTCACCGGCAGTAAGGTTTCGGCTTTCAGGCCGAGATCATCAAAATAGACAGCATAGCCGTCCACCGCGGCGTTATCATGGGGCGGCACGAAACATTCCGCGGTCACCTCTTCGGCAAGGATACGTCCGTGGGCCCGGCGCAGTGGTGCCGTTTCGACCCCCACCACCGGAGATAGCCGTTGGTCGAGGATGGCCAGGGCCTCGTCGGTAGGCATCAGATCGCCGCCAAAGGCGAAACAATCGTCTAAAATCTGGGCCATGGTTCCTAGTTTCCCTTCCCGTTTAGCCCGCAACACTGAAGAATAAACGAGGCCAGCCCCGCCACGTCATCGAGGGCGAACAGAGGCAGCGCCACGTCGGGCAGGGGCGCATCGCTGGCCACCGCCACGATATGAGGATCCTCAGCGCAGATCAGCGGCTTGCCGTTGTCCCGGCGATAAACCTCCACCTTGTCATGGGGATAGGCCTTGAACCCCTCCACCAGCAACAGGTCCACCGGCGTCATGCGCATGATCAGGCTCTCGAGGGTGGCCTCTTTCTCCTCGCGGTTCTCATGGATCAGCGCCCAGCGCTGGGGCGATCCCACCAACACCTCGGTGGCGCCGGATTCGCGGTGGATGTAGCTGTCCTTGCCGGGCTTGTCCATCTCCACCAAATGGTGCGTGTGCTTGATGGTGGAGACGGAAACTCCCCTGGCGATCAATTCGGGCAGAAGTTTCGACAACAGGGTGGTCTTGCCGCTGCCGCTCCACCCCGCCAAACCAAAAACCTTCATCAAAGGGCCTCTCTCCTCAGGAGAACTTCGACCAGAGAGATAAAGGGTGGCGCGGGAGGATTGTCAACCGTGGGAGCGCAGAGTCTTACCGTCGCCGCCATGGTCCTTGCCCCGACTTTTCGCATCCTTCGCGGGGACGTCCTCTTCCTCGCCCAGCATGTAGTGCAAGCCCGCCTGCAAATAGTCATAGCCCGTGGTCAGGGTCAGCCCCGCCGCCAGCCACACCCCGATATCGCCGATCAGGATGGCCGGAATCCAGTCGGGACTCGCGTCGCCGACGATAAGAAAGCCCAGCGCGAACATCTGGATGGTGGTTTTCCACTTGGCGAGCCGGGACACCGGCACCCCCACGTGGAGTTCGGCGAGAAACTCGCGCAGGCCCGAGATCATGATCTCGCGCACCAGAATCACCAGCGCCGGCAGCACGGTGAGCCCCGAGATACGGTCGAAAGCCACCAGCATAAGAATAACTACGGCGATCAGAATCTTGTCGGCCACCGGATCGAGAAACCGCCCCAGCGCCGAATACTGCCCGCGAGTACGGGCCAGATAGCCGTCGAAGAAGTCGGTGATCCCGGCCAGCGTGAAAAACCCCAGAGTCACCCAGCGCGGCGCGGCACCGTCAAGGAAGAACAGCCCCACAAGAATGGGTATCACGGCGATGCGCGACATGGTCAGCAGGTTGGGCAGGGTGGTTATCATGCCGTGGAAAGGCCCAAAAACGGAGGAACGGCAGGGCGCGTGCTTATCTTACCTTTCCTGTCGGGATTTATCCATCGTCATGAAAGTGGTCGTAGATTTTTTTCGCCACCGCACCGCTGATGCCGGAAACAGTCTCCAGGTCTTCAAGCCCGGCCAGGGCCACGTCGCGGGCCGAGCCGAAATGGTGCAGCAGAGCCTTCTTGCGCGCTTGTCCCACGCCCGCGATTTCGTCGAGGGTGGACCGCGACAGCGACGACGAACGCTTGCCGCGATGGGCGCCGATGGCAAAACGGTGGGCCTCGTCGCGCAGCCGTTGCAGATAAAACAGCACCGGATCACGGGATTTGAGGCTGAAGGGCTCGCGGCCGGGCAGGAAAAACCTCTCGCTCCCGGCGCGACGGTCTGGCCCCTTGGCGATGGCCGCCACGGGGATGGAACCCAGACCGAGATCGGCCATCACCTGACAGACCGCGGCCAGATGCCCGGCGCCACCATCAATCAACAGCAGGTCGGGCCAGCCTTCTTTTTGCCGTCCCGGATCTTCCCGCAACGCCCGGGTAAAGCGCCGAGTCAGCACCTCGCGCATCATGGCGTAGTCATCGCCCGGAGACATGGAGGGTAACGCCAGGGATAAGATATCCACCGTCCCGCTTTCCTCCACAGCGTCGTCCTTCACCCCGCCCTTAATAGTAAAAGTACGGTAGGCTTTCTTGACTAGGCCCTCGGCCCCCGCCACCACCATGGCACCTACCGGCCTGGCGCCCTGGATATGGCTGTTATCATAGGCCTCAATGCGGTTCGGCGGCGCGTCGAGGGCGAAGACCCGAGCCACCCCCTCCAGCAGCTGCCGCTGCGAGGCGCTTTCCGCCAGACGCCGCGAGAGCGCTTCGGCGGCATTGAGTAGGGCGTGCGCCACCAGCTTGCGCTTGGCGCCACGGCGTGGCCGAGATAGGACCACCCCGTGCCCAGCGCGCGAGGCCAGCGCCTGTTCCATCAATTCCCGGTCGGCCACGTCATGGCTGATAAGAATCTGGGCCGGAGCAAGTCGGGATTCGTAGAACTGGGTGATGAAGGGTCCCAGGACCTCGTCCGCCGCCAGACCGGCGTCATGGCGCGGAAAATAGGCGCGGTTGCCGTAATTGCGCCCGCCACGGAAGAAAAAAACCTGGATACAGCTCTGGCCACCGGCCTGGTGAATAGCGATGGTGTCGGCCTCGCCCAGGCCCCTCACATTGATGTCCTGACGCGACTGCACCTGGGTCAGGGTGCAGATACGGTCGCGATAGGTGGCCGCCGATTCATAGTCCATGGCCTCACTGGCTTTTTGCATGGCCGTAGCCAGACGCTTCTGGATGTTCTGGCTGCGCCCGCACAGAAAGTCCTTTGCCTGGGCCACCAGCTCGGCATAGGCGGCGACAGCGATACGGCCCACACAGGGCGCCGAGCAGCGCTTGATCTGATAGAGCAGACAAGGACGGCTGCGACCCGCAAACACCCCGTCGGAGCAACTCCGCAACAAAAAGGCGCGCTCAAGGATATTGAGGGTCTCGTTGACCGCCCCAGCCGAGGCGAAAGGGCCGAAATAGTCTCCCTTGCGGGAGCGCGCACCCCGATGCTTGTTGATCTGCGGCCATTCGTGATCGCCGCCGATGAAGATATAGGGAAAGGACTTGTCGTCGCGCAGCAGCACGTTGTAGCGCGGCGCCAGACGCTTGATGAGGTTGCTCTCCAGAAGCAGCGCCTCGGCCTCGGTATGGGTGGTGACGATCTCCATGGCCGTGGTTTCGGCCACCATCCGCTGCAACCTCCGCGGGAGTTTTGCGAAATGGGTGTAGGACGCTACCCGTTTAGCCAGGTTCTTCGCCTTGCCTACGTAGAGCACCTTGTCTCCCTTGCCGGTCATGCGATAGACGCCGGGCTTGGCGGGAAGGGTCTTCACACAATCGTGGATTACCGCCAGCCCGGTGCTGGCGGGAGTAGCGGCGGGAGTCACGGAGGAGGCCTTTTCTTTGGGAGCCTTGCCACCGCTGTCCGGTTTTTGTTCCTTGCCGTTCATCTATGGTTTACTTCCTCTGTTTTTCCGCCCCCGTATCGTATCCGGGAGAAGAGCCGTTCCGGCCGACCCGTGAATGGTGAATTCGACGGGATGCTCCCGTCCGGGCGTCCCAGGCCGCGCCGTGGGGTAATCTCCACGCCACGGAACCCCATCCGCGCCCTCTCCAGATTCTCCCAAAAAGACTAACTTATTGATATGGCTTTGAAAGGGGGGAAGCAAAAAATACTATCCACGAATATTGTGGATAACTTTGTTAATAATCCCCTCCCCTCCAGCGATTCGCCTTAGGAGGAGTTAGACTTTCATGTAATTGCTCATATTTTAGGCATCAATGATAACCTATTGGTTATACTTGAAAAAATAAAAGTTAAGCAAAAACAAAACGGATTCTCCGGGCATTTTTTAACGATTTTTGAGATAAATCCCCGGAACCCCACCGCACTGTGCACAACTTCCCCGCCCGGCTCAGAAAAATATCCTTAACATTTTGTTTACACGGGCTTTTTGCTACCCCCCTCTGCGGGCGTGGGACAAGAGGGAGCGGGGGAATAACGAGCGTCAAGGCGCGGCCACGCCATGAATAAGGAAACCGGCAGACTATTCTTCGGGCAAGTAATCGCGGTCAAGCTGCGCCCACCCCAGATGCTGACCACCGTCGAGCGCCATCATCTGTCCGGTCATGGCCGGGGCGGAAAGAAGAAAGCGCACGGCGGCACAGATTTCCTCCGTCGGGGTGCGACGCTGCAAGGGCGTGGACTGCCACTGCCGGGTGAACTGGGCCGGCGTCTGACGGGCGCTGGCCAGGGTCGGGCCGGGGCCGATGGCGTTGACGCGGATACGCGGGGCCAGGGCCAGGGCCAGGGTCTGGGTCAGGGTCCACAGCCCCGCTTTGCTCAGAGTATAGGTTGTGAAGAAGGGGGTCAGGTTCCACACCCTCTGGTCGATAATGTTGATGACACAGCCACCGGTTTCCGCAGGCACCTGCGCAGCGAAGCCCTGGGTCAGCACGAAGGGCGCGCGCAGGTTAACCCCCATATGGATATCCCAGCTTTCCCGAGTGGCGGTCGCCGGGTCGTCGGCCTCGAACTGCGAGGCATTGTTGACGAGACAGCCCAGGGGCCCCAGCGCCTTTGCCGCCCGCGGCACCAGACCAGCCGTTTCGTCCTCGTCGGCAAGGTCGGCGGCCAAGGCCACGGCGCGGCCGCCGGCCCCGGTGATCTCGTCCACTATTTCCTGGGCCTGGGGCTTGGAGCGGCTGTAATGCACGGCCACCGCCCAGCCATCATTGCCCAAGCCGAGGGCGATGGTGCGGCCGATGCGGTGTGCCGCGCCGGTGACCAGAGCGGCCCTGGGCGGCGGCGCGAAGGCGGTATCGTCGGAGGAAGTTTCTGACATGGTAACAACAGACCTCGTGCAAATGCCTTCAGGAATCCTCCCCGCCGGCGCGGGGGACGTCCTCGGTTCCCGGCTCCACGAAGCGCAGCACCATATCGCGCAGCGTCATCGATTTCCAGTGTGGTGCCTTCCGGGTGCACGGCGATGGTGTGGAGGTCTTCCCTGCCTATGACGGTCGGCGACTCCCCAGGTGGTGCCTCAGGTGCGGTAGAAGTGACGCGGCGGCGTGGTTCCTCCTATTTTAGCAGGGAAAACGAACAGACGAACATGGCGTTTCGGGCGGGTGTGACACTTTTCTCCACACCCGAACTCCGGCTTCCGCTCTGCGCCTCCCTAGCCTCTTCCCCGGTGGTGTCCCTTCCCTTTCTTTTTTTTGCGCGGGTTGGCACCGGCGCGGCCCGATTGCGAACGCCCACCAGCCCTGCCTGATTTTCCTTCCGTGGCCAGTCCCAGATCGTTTTCCTCGAGCCGCCTGATCTCATCGCGCAGCCACGCCGCCTCTTCGAATTCAAGATCGCCCGCCGCCGTCTTCATGCGTTTCTCCAGCCCCTCGAGGTGCGCCTTCAGGTTGGCGCCCACCAGATGCTCCTCGCCGTCCTCCCCCAGCCCCACCGTCACGTGGTCCCGTTCATAGACGCTGCCCAAAATATCGCCGATGGATTTCTTCACCGATTCCGGAGTGATGCCGTTGGCGGCGTTATAGGCCTGTTGTTTCTCGCGCCGCCGCGCCGTCTCGCTTAGCGCATAATCCAGCGATTTCGTCACCGTATCGGCATAGAGAATGACCCGACCCTCCACATGGCGGGCAGCGCGGCCGATGGTCTGCACCAGCGAGGTCTTGGAACGCAGGAAACCCTCCTTGTCGGCATCGAGAATGGCCACCAGCGCGCATTCGGGAATATCCAGCCCCTCGCGCAGCAAATTGATGCCCACCAGCACGTCGAAGGCCCCCAACCGCAGGTCGCGGATGATCTCGATACGCTCCAGGGTCTCGATGTCGGAATGCATGTAGCGCACGGCCACCCCCGCCTCGTGCAGGTATTCCGTCAGGTCCTCGGCCATGCGCTTGGTCAGCGTGGTCACCAGAATGCGCTGGTTTTTCGCCGCCGCATCGCGGCATTCCGCCAACAGGTCGTCCACCTGGGTCTCTACCGGCCGCACCAGACATACCGGATCGATGAGCCCAGTGGGCCGCACAAGTTGTTCGATGAAGACGCCTTGGGTGCGTTCCAGCTCCCACGGCCCCGGTGTCGCCGAGACGAACATGGTCTGCGGCCGCATGGCGTCCCATTCCTCGAACTTCAGCGGCCGGTTGTCGAGGCACGACGGCAGGCGGAAACCGTATTCGGCCAGCGTCGTCTTGCGGCTTGCGTCGCCGCGGTACATGCCGCCAAGCTGGGGCACGGCGACGTGGCTCTCGTCGACGATGAGCACGGCATCGGCGGGCAGGTATTCGAACAACGTGGGCGGCGGCTGGCCCGGCTTGCGGCCGGTGAGGTGGCGGGAATAGTTCTCGATGCCAGCGCAGGCCCCGGTGGCCTCGATCATCTCGAGGTCGAAATTGGTGCGCTGTTCCAGCCGTTCAGCCTCTAGCAGCAACCCCTTTTCACGGAATTCTATCAGCCGTTCGGCCAGTTCCGCGCGGATGGTCTTCACCGCTTTGGCCAAGGTGGGTTTGGGCGTCACGTGGTGGCTGTTGGGAAAGACCCTGATGGCGTCCAAGGTATGCATTTTTTCGCCAGTCAGCGGATCGAAGGCGATGAGCGCATCTATCTCGTCGCCAAACAGGGACAGCCGCCAAGCCTGGTCTTCGAAATGGGCAGGGAAGACCTCCACGCCGTCGCCGCGCACCCGGAAGGCGCCGCGCTGGAAATCGGTGTCGTTGCGGCGGTATTGCAGTTCCACCAGACGCCGTAGCAGATCGTTGCGGTTGAGTCGTTGGCCCTTTTCCAGGGTCACGGTCATGGAGGAATAGGTCTCCACGTCGCCGATGCCATAGATGCACGACACGCTGGCCACGATTACCACGTCGCGGCGCTCTAACAGGGCGCGGGTGGCGGAATGGCGCATGCGGTCGATCTGTTCGTTGACCGAGGATTCCTTCTCAATATAGGTGTCGGAGCGCGGTACATAGGCTTCGGGCTGGTAATAGTCATAATAAGAGACGAAATATTCCACAGCGTTGCCGGGAAAAAATCCCTTCATTTCGCCGTAAAGCTGGGCCGCCAGGGTCTTGTTGGGGGCCAGAACCAGCGTCGGACGCGAGGTCTCCGCGATCATATGGGCCATGGTGAAAGTCTTGCCCGAGCCGGTGACGCCCATCAGCACCTGGTCGCGCTCGCCCGCCTCGAGCCCTGTGATTAGCGCCGCGATGGCTTGCGGCTGGTCGCCGGCGGGCGTGAACTCGGAAGCCAGCACAAAGCCATCCTCTTTCCGAGCTTCCTCTTGCTCCGGGCTTTCTTCGGTTTGTGCCATGGCTCAGTTATGCGCCAGCACGCAGCCAAATGCCAGCACCGGGCCCCTCGCGCTTGCCTGTGGGGGGCGGGGAGCGTAACGTCTGTCACCTTATTATAGGGAGTGCCGTATTATAGGGAGCGCTGTTCATGTCCATCATCGCCGAGTCCTTGTCCCGCATCAAACCCTCGCCGACCATGGCCGTGACCCAGAAGGCCGCGGAACTCAAGGCCGCCGGATGCGACATCATCGGTCTCGGTGCCGGCGAACCCGACTTC
>Ga0208411_1000853_pt1 | contig 22152 bp, 13 predicted proteins | sample ETN01SmetaG_4_FD_185793 | JGI IMG/M metagenome (GOLD analysis project Ga0208411, IMG submission 185793) | Marine microbial and viral communities from oxygen minimum zone, Eastern Pacific Ocean - ETNP2014F12-01SV261 (SPAdes) (version 2) | ecosystem: Environmental > Aquatic > Marine > Oceanic ... | reverse complement strand
AGAGCCTGAACCTGAACCAGAGCCTGAACCTGAACCTGAACCTGAACCTGAACCAGAACCTGAACCTGAACCTGAGCCAGAGCCTGAACCAGAGCCAGAGCCTGAACCAGAAGAAGAAGAAGAAGAAGAAGAAGAAGAAGAAGAAGAAGAAGAAGAAGAAGAAGAAGAAGAAGAAGAAGAAGAAGAAGGATTTTTTAAAAGAATTTTTTCCAGGAAGAAGAAAGAATCATTAGACAAGGGTTTAGAAAAAAGTAATACCTCGTTTTTATCTAAATTAAACAAACTAGTTACAGGAAAATCAAAAATTGATGCTAGTGTTTTAGATGAACTTGAAGAAGTTTTAATTACTAGTGATGTAGGGGTTAATACTACTATAAAAATAATTGAAAGAATAGAGGAAAGAGTTGCTAAAGACAAGTATAGTACTACCAAAGAATTAAACAATATTTTAAAGGAAGAAATAGCACGACTACTATCCGAGAATAGTAATGGTGAATCTGTTGATTTTTCTATTCCTGAAACCAATGGCCCATATGTTATTATGGTTGTCGGAGTTAATGGAGTAGGTAAAACAACTACTATAGGAAAACTAGCAAATCAATTTAAATTAAAGGGATTGAATGTTGTTATTGGAGCAGCGGATACTTTTAGAGCTGCTGCAATTGATCAATTAAATATATGGGCTGAAAAAGTAGATATTCCTATAATTAAACAAGAAATGGGAAGTGACCCTGCATCCGTTGCTTTTGATACTCTTAGTTATGCTAAATCAAACAAAGTTGATGTAGTGCTAATTGATACAGCTGGAAGATTGCACAATAAAATTAACTTAATGAATGAATTAAGTAAAATAAAGAGAGTAATGCAAAAAGTTGTAGAAAATGCTCCTCATGATGTATTACTTATTTTAGATGGTTCTACGGGTCAAAATGCTTTTCAACAAGCAAAAGAGTTCACTAAGGCTACTGAAGTTACCTCTTTGGCAATCACCAAATTAGATGGAACTGCTAAAGGTGGTGTTGTAATAGGAATTAGTGAGGAGTTTAATATCCCTGTAAATTATATTGGAGTGGGTGAAGGAGTTGATGATCTACAAGTATTCAATAAATTTGAATTTGTAGATTCATTTTTTAAATAGAATTCCTTGAGAACAAAATCTTTAGATAAGAATATTATAAATGTTATTACACTTGGATGTAGTAAAAACATTTATGATAGTGAAGTTTTAATGGGGCAACTGAAAGCTAATAAAAAGAAGGTTGTTCACGAAAAAAAAGGGAACATAGTTGTTATTAATACTTGCGGATTTATTGATAATGCTAAAGAAGAAAGCATAAATACTATTCTTGATTACGTAAATAAGAAGAAAAATGGAGAAATAGATAAAGTCTATGTTACTGGATGTCTAAGTGAAAGATATAAACCTGATTTATGTAAGCAAATTCCAGATGTTGATCATTATTTTGGAACTACCGAAATGCCTAATCTACTTAAAGAGCTTGGAGCAGATTATCTTCATGAATTAGTTGGAGAAAGACTAATAACTACACCAAAAAATTATGCATATCTAAAAATTTCAGAAGGTTGTGACAGAACTTGTAGTTTTTGTGCAATTCCATTAATTAGAGGAAAACATAAAAGCAGACCAATTGAAGAGATATTAGTAGAAGCTAATAAATTAGCTAAAAAAGGGGTTCAAGAGTTGATCTTAATTGCTCAAGATTTAACATTTTATGGTCTAGATATATATAAAAAAAGAAATTTATCAAGGCTTTTAAAATCTTTAGTTAAGGTTAATGGAATTAAATGGATAAGGTTGCATTATGCATTCCCATCTGGTTTTCCTGTAGATATTTTAGATATTATGGGAAAAGAAAAAAAAATTTGCAACTATTTAGATATCCCACTACAGCATATATCAAATAAAATTTTAAAAAGCATGAGAAGAGGTGGCTCTAAGGAAAAAACTAATTCTTTAATTCATAAAATAAGAACTAAAGTTCCAGGTATTGCAATTAGAACCACTCTTATAGTAGGCTATCCTGGTGAAACTGAAGAAGATTTTAGTTTATTAAAAGATTGGGTAAAAGAAATGCAATTTGACAGATTAGGATGCTTTACGTATTCTCATGAGGAAAATACTCATGCCTATAAATTAACTGATAATATTCCAGAAGATCTTAAAAGAAAACGCGCTAATGAAATTATGGAGATTCAGTCTGAAATTTCGTGGGAATTAAATCAAAAAAAAATTGGCAAAGAATTAGATGTTATAATTGATAGGAAAAGAGGAAATTACTTTGTAGGGAGAACTGAATTTGATTCCCCTGATGTTGATAATGAAGTTCTAATTGATGCAAAAGAAACTTACTTAAAAGTAGGGGAGTTTATAAAAGCTAAAATTATTGAAGCCTCAGATTTTGACCTTTATGCTAATGTAATAAAATAGGAAATTATTAATCAACAAAAAATATTGAATTAACAAAAAACAATTTTCCATTTTCCCAAAAACTTCTAAAAAGTGGGTTATCAGCAAAATATACAATATCTCCTTTCCCAAAGGTTTCATGGCCAAATATCATAGAATTTTCTAATTTTTTTATAGTATTTTTTCCGCTGAATCCTGATACAGGTTTAGGATTGTTTTTTAAAACACCAACATTATTGCCATTTTTGAGTAATTCATATGAACTGGATCCAATTTTAAGAGAATAATAAGTTTTTGGATATCCATAAGCCATTGGATGTGTATTATCTAATTCCACTTTAAAGATTGCACCAGATATCACATTATTAATTCTATTTCTTCTTTTGTTATCATAAGTAATATAGCCCTCATCCCATAGCATGATATTTTCTTCAGTAAAATCCCTGCTATTTTCCTTGGATTTTAGTTTAAAACTCTCGCTGTTACTAAATACATTAAGAGCTTTACTAAATGCTATTATTTTACCACCATTTCTTACCCATGATTCTATTTTTTCTATATTTTTTTTGTTTTTAATTGAAAAATAATAACCATCAGGAATAATTAAAACATCAAATTCATCAATATTTGTTCGGCTAAATTTATTTATGTTTACGTGAGTTAGAGGATAATTTATTTCCTGTTCAAAGAAGTACCAAATTGCACCATAATTTAAAGATGAAACTCTATCTCCAGATCCATCTCCAGATAATATAGCTATATTTTTATTTTTTATTAATTCTATAGATGATGAACCTAAATCAGGTCCTTTTTCAGACATTCCAGAATAAATTGGATTTAGCTTTCTATTATGTTTATTAGCTATATCAATAACTTCGTTAAACATGGTCTCATTACCTTGATCACCTTTATAAATAATTAAGGATCCAGGATTATACTTGATCCCATTGTTTACAAATTCACTTTTATTAAATCTAACTTTTAAATTACTTACTAATAGATCTGTCAAAAACTTAGCATCTTTTAAATGATTCCACTTAACTCCATATGCTATTGCCATATTATCAGCAGCATTATTATTAAACAATTTAGCATATTTTGCTGATGGAATATCTTTATTAGTTACATATGCTTCTAATCCATATGCATAGGGGAGACTCCATGCCGTTATATCATATGTTATGGAATCACTAAGTTTGGCATTTTTTTCAAAAAGAACATCAACTAATTTTCCTTTTGGTTGATCTGTTGATATTATTAGATCTGAAACATTTGTTTGTATATTTTCATTTTTGTTAGACTGATAACTATATGCTGATGTTTTATGCTGATTCCCATAAGAATATATTATTTCATGTGCATCTAATAGTTTCTTTAATGTTTGGACTTTATCATCATTCCCCTTAAGAATGTAATTGTTAGTTTTTGATCTATTATTGAAAAACAATTTAAATTCATCATTAAGCTTTTTTGCATTAATAGATGAAATTTCAACTGTTGATATTCCAGTTGTTGTATGGTGATTAACTCTATCAACTAGTGTTAAAATTTTATTTTCTGAATTTAAAATTCCTAAGCCAGCAACGCCTCCACCTGCTTTCTCATATGTCATTCCAATAGCCCCTAAATATGTTGGATACGTGTCTCCATAGCTTGGATAAAGTAAATCAAAGGTTTCTTTTGTAAAATATAGCCATCCATTTTGATCAAAATATTTTGCGTTATTTTTCCCGATTTCTTTTTGAAAATCACGTTGCCATTTAGATATGATTTCATGATAGGGCTCAACTGCTGGGGCAAAATAGTAAGGATTATCAATTCCCTGTTCATGATAGTCTACATGAACATGAGGAAGCCATTTATTGTACATTTTTAATCTTGATTTTGATTCGGTTTGAGTTACCCAGGCCCAGTCTCTATTTAAATCATATAAATAATGGTTTGCTCTACCTCCGGGCCAAGGCTCGTCATGTTCTCTTGACTTAGAGCTTGTATTATAAGGTATTGTTACAGTCTGGTTGTACCAGTTTGCATATCTATCCCTACCATCAGGATTGATACATGGATCGATAATTACTATAGTGTTTTCTAGTAATTTTGAATTTTCTGTTAAAAGAAGATGAAGCGTTTTCATAGATGCTTCTGTGGATGAAGATTCATTTCCATGAACGTTATAACTCAACCATACAATTGCTATATCTTTATTTAAAGTAGAAGAAATACCATCAATAACTCCAGCATTTCTTAAATTATTTTTTCTTATTAGTTCAATATTATTAATATTCTCCTTTGATGAAATATAAGTTAAATACAGGGGTCTTCTCTCGTAGGTCTCCCCATATTTTTCCATTATTACATTTCCTGGTAATTTGCTTGATACGTAGTCAAAATAGTCTATTACTTGACTATGTCTAGAAAATTGTGTTCCAATTTCATATCCAAGAAATTCACTTGGAGATTGGATACTCTGAGAAAAAGTTTGAATATTAATAAATAGTAGTAATATAATAGAATTATAGAATAGCCTCATAAGTGTTTAGTTTTTGTCAAGTAAACAAATATATAAAGAAAACTAATTATATTTACTTTATATATGGTAGTAAAAGAGATCAATTATAATGAAACATCATATTTTAGCTCACTTTTTTGTGATTATACAAATAATGAAAAAAAATTAAAAAGCTTTTATAATTTATATCCTTCAATTGATAACTTTAAAAAACAAATTGATCAAAAGAAATCAGAATACAGTGATAAAAATAGAAAAATCCTATATAATGTAATCAAACAGCAGTATAAAGAGCTTAATTGTTCTAATGAATTTATGTCAATGCTAGAATCAATTAAGGAGAAAAACACATTTACTATAACAACAGGCCATCAGTTAAATTTGTTTACAGGTCCTATTTATTTTCTTTATAAAATACTTACTACAATTAATTTATGTGATGAATTAACTCAGAAGTATCCAAAATTTAACTTCGTACCTGTTTATTGGATGGCAACGGAGGATCATGATTTTATAGAGATTAGCCATTTTAACTATAAAAACTCTAAAGTTCAATGGAAAAGTAATCAGACTGGCGTTGTTGGCGAATTTTTAACTAGTGAATTAACTACAATCATAGAAGAATTAAAAAGAATTTTTCCAAATAATAAAAATTCAACTGACTTAATTAGTTTGTTTAAAAATACATATCTAAAATCTGATTGTTTATCAGATGCTACAAGAAGTTTTGTTCATTTGTTATTTAGAAAATACAACCTATTAATTATTGACGCAAATCATAAAGATTTAAAAAATTCCTTCAAAGATTTTCTAAAGAAAGAAGTTAAGGACAGCTCTATAAAAAAATCATCTTTATCAACTCTAAAAAAGTTAGAGAAATTAGATTATAAAGTTCAAGCACATACTAGAGATGTCAACTTATTTTATATTGAAAAGAATGAAAGAAAAAGAATTATAAAGAAAAGAAATCATTTCTTGATTGAAGGAAGCAAAAATAAATTAGAACAAAAACATATTGTAGATGCAATTGAAAATAATCCTGAAAAATTTTCACCAAATGTTTTGTTTAGAACAATGTATCAAGAATATTTGTTGCCAAATTTATGCTATATAGGTGGACCAGCAGAGATTTCCTATTGGCTCCAACTAAAAAAATCTTTTGAGAGTTTTAAAATAACCTTCCCAATTTTGTTAAATAGAAATTCTGTCTTATTAATATCGTCTAGACAGATGAAAAAATTAAATAAATTAAAAATTAATATTAATGATGTTTTTTTGAATCTAGATGAATTAACAACAATAAAAACTAATGAATTTTCTGAATTAGATGTAGATTTCTCAGAATTAAAAAATATTCTAAAGAATCAGTTTAAATATTTATTTGATATTGCATCTAAGACAGATTACTCTTTTACTGGAGCAGTTAAGGCACAAGAGAAAAAACAATTAGATGGAATTAATAATTTGGAGAAAAAGCTATTAAATGCTCAAAAGAAAAACTTTTCAGATCAAATATCAAGAATTACAGAACTAAGGAATGAACTATTTCCAAATGACACTTTACAAGAAAGAAAAGTTAATTTTTCAGAATTTTATTGTGAATACGGATATAATATTATAGATATATTAAAGAAAAATATTAGACCTTTAAATAGAAGATTTTCAATAATTGAAATTAGCTAAATATTATAATTCTATTCTTTTTATTTTATAAAATCTATTTCTATTTTTACGCATGGAAAATAATGTATTGATTATTGATTTTGGATCTCAGTATACTCAATTGATTGCTAGAAGAGTAAGAGAGTTAAATATATATTCAGAAATACATCCATTTAATAAAATTCCCTCCGATTTAAATAGATTTAAGGCAATAATTTTATCAGGTAGTCCATTCTCTGTAAGGGATAAAAATGCACCCAGGATAGATCTTGATTCAACAATCAGCACAAAACCAGTTCTTGCCGTGTGTTATGGAGCTCAGTTGATAGCAAATGAAAAAGGCGGTTTAGTTTTAGCTTCCAATATAAGAGAATATGGAAGGACAAATTTAGAGTATATTAATAATGATAATTGCATATTTGATAATATTAACATGGGAAGTCAGGTATGGATGAGTCATGGGGACACAATTAAAAAACTTCCAAATAATTCTACTTTGTTAGCAAGTACTTCCGATGTTAAGAATGCGGCATTTAGAATTAATAAAAAAGATATTTATGGACTTCAATTTCATCCTGAAGTATACCATACAACAGATGGAAAAAAAATATTAGAGAATTTTCTTTTAAAAATTTCAAAATTAAAACAGGATTGGACGCCTGACTCATTTATTGATCAAACAGTCTCATTCCTTAAATCTGAGCTTAAATCTGATAAAGTAATTTTGGGTTTGTCAGGCGGTGTTGATTCAACTGTAGCTGCAGTATTATTAAACAAAGCAATTGGAGATAATTTACATTGCATTTTTGTAAACAATGGTCTTCTAAGAAAAAATGAATTTGAAGATGTTCTAGATCAATATAATGGAATGAATCTAAATGTCAAAGGCATAGATTATTCCTCTAATTTTTATCAAGCTCTTAAAGGTATAGAAGACCCTGAATTAAAAAGGAAGCAAATAGGGAAGGTGTTCATTGATGCTTTTGATTTTGAGTCTAAAAAAATTAAAAATGTTAAGTGGTTAGCTCAGGGAACAATTTATCCTGATGTTATTGAAAGTGTATCAGCTACTGGTGGCCCTTCAGCTACTATTAAAAGTCATCACAATGTTGGAGGATTGCCAAGCTATATGAAATTAAAAGTTATAGAGCCATTAAAATTATTATTTAAAGATGAGGTGCGTAGGGTAGGCAGTTATCTTAAAATTGATCCAGAAATATTAGGCAGACATCCCTTTCCAGGGCCAGGACTAGGAATTAGAATTTTGGGTGAAATAAATTCTGAAAAAGTCAATATATTACAAGAAGTTGATAACATTTTTATTAATGCTTTAAAGGAAGAAGGATTATATGATAAGGTTTGGCAAGCTGGAGCTATGTTATTGCCAATAAAAAGTGTTGGAGTAATGGGGGACGAAAGAACTTATGAAAAATGTGTTGTTTTAAGGGCTGTTGAAAGTACTGACGGAATGACTGCAGACTGGGTAAATTTACCATATAATTTTCTGCAAAAAGTATCAAATAAAATAATTAATAGAGTTAAAGGTGTTAATAGAGTTGTATATGATATAAGCTCTAAGCCACCAGCTACAATTGAATGGGAATAAAAAATTTAAATAAACTAATACTATTTATTATTATTGTCTTTGCAGTTAATAATAATTTATTTGCACAATTATTTGAACAAATAGTTTTAGACAAATCTATTACAGTTAAACAATTTATTTTAAACAACAATATAACGGATAATGACTTTTTCTCTTTGAACTCTTCATATAGTGATAATCAATCAGGATTTTATTCTTCTGATTTAGATAGAATTATCCCTATAGGTTCAATAATTATCCTTCCAGCAATAGAAGAAAATGATCTATTAAATTCAATTGATTTCATTATTCATAAAACTAAAAGAAGACAAAACTTGTCTATCATTTCTAATATATATGGTATTAGTGTTGAAACAATATTAAAATATAACCCTGGACTTCCTAAAAAAATATTAAAAGGAACGAAAATTAGAATTCCTAGAAATAATATTTTGTCAAAAACCAAACCCTCTAATACAGTAAAGTTTTATAAAGTAAAACCTAGGGAGGGCAAATGGAGGGTTGCATATAAATATGGAATCTCAATTTCTGAACTAGAAATGATAAATCCAAATATGGGTGAATTACTTAAAATAGATGAGAACATAGTTGTTCCAAATAAAGAAGAAAAGGATTTAAATGTTATTGATGAAAATAAGGGATATTATGAGGTTAAAATTAAGCAAGAAATATCTGCTTTAGAAATAAAATTAGGTTTGAAAAAAAATCAAATTGTAAAACTAAACCCGAATATAATTAGCCATGATTTAATTTCTGGAATGATAATTAAAGTTCCAGCTGATACAAGAAAAAATGTTGAATTAATAAATTTAGAAAGCATAAGTCTCATTGAAAACATCAGCAATTATAATACAAAAAGAATAGCGGTTATGTTACCTTTCAGAACAAGGAACATTGATTTTGATTCTATTGAAAAATCGAAAGAGATAATTAAAAATGACAAACTATTAAACATATCACTGGATTTTCTTTTTGGTATTGACATGGCTATTGATAATTTTTCAAAATATGGAATTGATGTAGAGGTAAATGTTTTTGATACAGGGGCAGATAAGAATGTAATCCATGAATTATTTAGAAATAATGATTTTTCCAATTACGATTTGATAATAGGGCCTATAACTAATGAAGCCTTTAATTATGTTTCCAAATCTATTAATAATTCAAATGTAAAAATTGTCTCTCCATTAAGTAAGACTGATTTAGAGAATGAAAATATTATACATACAATACCTAGTGATAACTTGCTATTTGAAAAGATGATTTCATATCTCAAAAAAGACACAATTCCTTCCGAAAAATTCATAATCGCTGATTCTTATAATAAAGTGATTAGTGATAAAATAAAAAAAATATTTCCAGATTCAAATCAATTTTTTTCTAGAATTAATGATTCTGGAATTGACACAAGGACAATGGTTTATGACAGCTTAGATTCAACTTTTGTTAAAGGAAGAAATATAGTTTTTTTAGAGACTAAAGATCAAGGTTTTGTTTCTAATATTACTAGTATATTGAATTCTTTTGTAAATGATTCAACAGAAATAATTTTGACAACTACAAATAAGAATAGAGCTTTCGATGGGGTTAATATATCTAATTACTATATGTCAAATTTAAAATTTCATTATCCTTCTATAAATAGATCAATTGTAGAAAATGATAATAATGAATTTATAAAAAAGTACAACTCACGTTATAATTCTTATCCAACAAAGTATGCTATTAGAGGTCATGATTTAGTTCTAGATTTACTAATTAGATTAAGTTGTGGAGAATTAGACAATGATAATTTAAACTTAGTCGAATCAGAATATATAGAAAATAAATTTAAATATGTTAAGGGCATCAATGGTGTATACAAGAATACATCTGCATATATATTGAAATTTGAAGATTTAAAGTTGGTTGAAATTGAATAGTATCTTATCTCTATATGTTTTTCAAATGATTCTTAATATTTACAAATATATCTAATCAAATTCATTAAATTTGTTTGCGTTTATAACGCACAATGTCATATAGCACTAAATTTATTTTTGTTACTGGAGGTGTTTCTTCTTCATTAGGTAAAGGAATCGTAGCTGCATCTCTTGCAAAGTTACTTCAGGCTCAAGGTTATACCATTACAATCCAGAAATTAGACCCTTACATTAACATAGATCCTGGAACTTTAAATCCTTATGAACATGGAGAGTGCTATGTTACAAATGATGGTGCAGAAACTGATTTAGATTTAGGTCATTATGAGAGATTTTTAAATGTTGCAACTTCACAGGCAAATAATATTACAACAGGAAGGATATATCAGACTGTAATTAATAAAGAAAGAAAGGGGGAATATTTAGGTAAAACTGTACAGGTAATTCCTCATATAACAGATGAAATTAAAGAGAGTATTAAATATCTGTCTAATGATAATAAATATGATATAATTATAACAGAAATTGGAGGTACTGTTGGTGATATTGAATCCCTGCCATATATAGAAGCTTTAAGGCAGATCAAATGGGAAATGGGTGAAAACAATGTAGTAGCCATCCATTTGACCCTTATTCCATATCTTTCTGCAGCTAAGGAACTGAAAACAAAACCAACTCAGCATAGTGTTAAAACATTAATGGAAAGTGGAGTGCAGGCAGATGTTTTAGTTTGTAGGACCGAACATGAGATAAATGATAGTATTAGAAATAAATTAGCAAGATTTTGTAATGTTGACACTGATTCAGTAATACAATCTTTGGACGTTAAAACAATATATGATGTGCCTAATCATATGTTAAGTGAGGGATTAGACAAGGTAGTTTTAAAAAAGCTAGGATTAAAATCTTCAAAACCTGATTTAAACTCTTGGAATAAATTTTTAAATAAACATAAGAATCCTAAAAGCGCTGTAAGAATTGCTTTGATCGGAAAATACATTGAATTGCAGGATTCTTACAAATCAATTTTAGAGTCTTTTATACATTCAGGAGCAGTAAATGAGGTTAAGGTAGAGGTAGTTCCAATACATTCTGAACATATAAATAAAGATAATATAGTTGAAAAACTAGAAAATTTTAATGGTGTTTTAGTTGCTCCAGGTTTTGGAGAAAGAGGGATTGAGGGTAAAATTGAAGCAATAAAACATGTTAGATTAAATAATATTCCATTTTTTGGAATATGTCTGGGTATGCAAATGGCTGTTATAGAATTTTCTAGAAATATATTAAAATTAGAAGAAGCTAATTCAACGGAAATGGATTTAAAAACGAAACATCCTGTAATAGATCTAATGGATGATCAAAAAAACATTATTAATAAAGGTGGAACTATGAGATTGGGATCCTGGGAATGTAAATTAAAAGAAAATAGCCTTGTATCTAAAATTTACAATTGTAATATTATTAATGAGAGGCATAGGCATAGATACGAATTTAATAGTAAATATCTTAAAAATATTGAAGATAAAGGAATGCTTGCTACAGGTATTAATAGTGATACTGAATTAGTTGAAATAATAGAATTGAAAGGTCATCCATGGTTTGTTGGAGTCCAATTTCATCCTGAATATAAAAGTACGGTTTTATCTCCTCATCCTTTATTTGTTTCATTTATTTCTGCAGCATCAAAAAATAAAAAAAATCAATAAAATGGAAGAAAGAAATGTTGATATTAATTCAATAATAGGTTTTATTCTTATAGGAGTCATATTAATGTTTTGGGTTTGGACTAGACCTCCAGAACAAACTGAAATTGTAGAGCAGGAAAATCAGCAGATTGATACAGAGTTAAATTTAGATGACAAAGAAAATACTACTCAAAAATTTTCTATAGAAGAGAGAAATAATGATCTGTTTTTTGATATGAATAAAGATAATTCGGATTATGTTGCTGAAATAAATAATGATCTTTTTGATATTAAGTTTTCAAATAAGGGAGGCCAAATCTCTCAGCTTGCATTGAATAAATTTGTTGATTATAAAGGGTCTCCTCTTTTCGTAATAAAAAACGAAAATTCAACTTTTGATATTAATTTTAAAACTTTTAATAACAGTATAATAAGTACAAAGGATCAGAATTTTATTTCGCATACCTATAAAAATGGCAATAATGATGTTGTATCAATGAAATTAGTTGTTTCAGATGAAAAATATTTAGAATATCTATATGTAATTAAACCAGATGAATATGTTATTGATATAAATATGAGATCTAAAGGATTTGCTGACATTATAAATCCTAATGAGGATTATATTTTTTCATGGGAATTAAATGGAATTAGGAATTCTAAAAGCATAAGCTATGAGAATAGATATACTAGATTAACATATTATCATGACAGTGATAAAACTGATAAATTATCTCAAATGGGAGATGATGAAGAGGAGGTGGCAGATATTAATTGGATTTCATTTAGACAGCATTTTTTTAGTTCAATTCTTATTCCTTCAAAAAAATCTTTTAAGTCTTCTAAAATTAGTTCCAAAGATTTAGTTAAAGATGAAGCAATAGATACAATATATACAAAGCAGTATATAGCTCAAATTCCATTTTCATATAATAATAATGAGTTTAATGAATCTTTTAAAATTTACTTTGGACCAACTGATAGTAAAGAGTTTAAAAAATATGATTTGAATTTAGATGAAAGTATACCTTTTGGTTGGGGAATAATTGGTTTTGTTAATAAATCTATTTTTGTTCCACTATTTAGATGGCTTAGTTCAATATTTCCATATGGAATTGCAATCATTTTTATGACTATTCTTGTTAGGCTAGCATTGGCACCAGTGCTTTATAAATCTTATTCATCTCAAGCTAAAATGAAAATTTTAAAGCCTGATGTAGAGCAACTAAATAAACAGTTTAAGGATAATGCTATGAAAAGACAACAGGAAATGATGTCTTTATACAGTAAGGCGGGTGCTAGTCCAATGAGTGGATGTTTACCCGCAGTATTGCAAATACCTGTATTTTATGCATTATTTATGTTTTTCCCCTCAGCATTTGATTTGCGTCAAAAAAGTTTCCTTTGGGCTGAAGATTTATCAGCATATGATAGTGTTTTAGAACTTCCATTTAGAATATGGGGATATGGAGATCATGTCAGTTTGTTCCCAATATTGGCAGCAGTATCTATATTCTTTTATATGCAAATGACAATGGGGCAACAGACTGCATCTCAACCACCACCACAGGAGGGTATGCCTGATATGAGTAAAATGATGAAATATATGATGTATGTATCCCCACTTTTTATGTTAATTTTCTTTAATAATTATGCAAGTGGTTTAAGTTTATATTATTTTATTTCAAATATTTTATCAATTAGTATAATGTTTGTTATTAAAAATTATATTCTTGATGAAACAAAAATTCGTGAAAAAATTCAGATTAATAAAGCAAAACCGCAAAAAGGACCAAGCCGTTTTCAAAGAAAAATGCAAGAGTTAATGGAAGAGGCAGAAAAACAAAAAAGAAATCAAAACAAGTAGTAATTATAAAATTATATCAACTTGAAAAAAATTGTAGCTTTTGGTGCAAGCTCATCTTCAAAGTCAATGAACAAGCAGTTAGCTACTTATACAGCTCAGCTAATAGATAATTCTCATGCTATTATTTTAGATCTTAACAACTTTGAAATGCCTATTTATAGTGAAGATTTTGAGAGGCTTAATGGAATTCCTAAGGAGGCTTATGATTTTAAAGAGATAATTAAGGTAGCAGATGGAATTATTATTTCATTTGCAGAACATAATGGCGCATATACTGCTGCATTTAAAAATATTTTTGATTGGATTTCTAGAATAGAAGAAATAGTATGGTATAATAAACCAATGTTTTTAATGGCAACGTCTAATGGTTCAAATGGAGCTTCTTCTGTTCTTAAAATAGCTTATAATAGAATATCTAGAGGAAATCCTAATCAGATAGCAAATTTTTCTTTACCTAATTTTAGTGATAATTTTGATCAGAAAATTGGCATAAAAAATAAAAATTTAAATAAAAAGTTTATTGATTCATTATCAATTTTTATTGACTCCCTGCAATGACTCATATGTAGAATAAGTTAACTTTATCCATTATTTGTAATTTTATAAAATGAAAAAAGTTGTAATTGCTCTTTCTGGAGGGGTAGATTCTAGTGTTAGTGCGTATTTATTAAAAAAACAAGGCTATCATGTGATAGGACTATTTATGAAGAATTGGCATGATGAATCCGTTACTATATCTAATGAATGTCCATGGCTAGATGACAGTAATGACGCAATGATAGTTGCACAAAGATTAAATATTCCATTTCAAACTGTTGATCTTAGTAAGGAATACAATACTAGAATAATACAATATATGTTTAGAGAATACAAAAGCGGAAGAACGCCAAATCCAGATATTCTTTGTAACAGAGAAATAAAATTTGACATTTTTATGAAAATTGCTTTGGATCTTGGTGCTGATTTTGTTGCTACGGGGCATTATTCAAGAATTAGTAGGGAGAAAAAGGAAGAAAACACTATTTATAGATTAATTTCTGGAGTAGATTTATCCAAGGATCAATCATATTTTCTCTGTCAACTTAATCAGAAAAAATTATCAAAGATTTTATTTCCAATTGGAAATTTAAAAAAAACACAAGTACGAAGGATAGCAAATGATATTGGATTAGTTAATGCAGAAAAGAAAGACTCACAAGGCTTATGTTTTGTAGGTAAAGTTAAATTGCCTGAATTTTTGATGAAGAAACTTAAACCTAAAGAAGGATTAATTATAGAAATAGATTCTTCTAGTGATTTATATAAAAAAACGGTTAATAATTCCCTAACAGACAAGGAAAAATTAATAAAAAGTGTAAGTAGTGTCAACTATAAAATTGATGATGGAAGAGAGATAGGTAAACATAATGGCTCTTTTTATTTTACTATTGGTCAAAGAAAGGGGTTAAAAATTGGAGGTTCTAGAAAACCATTGTTTGTTTTACAAACTGACGTAAAAAATAATATTATATATGTTGGTATGGGGAAAAATCATCCTGGATTATATAGAAATGCTTTATTAGTTGACTCTAATGACGAACATTGGGTTAGAGAAGATTTAAAATTGTCTTTAAATAAATCTATGATTGTAATGGCTAGAATTAGATATAGACAACCATTGCAAAAAGCGAGATTATTTAAATATAATGAAGGAATATATGTTTTATTTGACAAACCACAGTCTTCTATTTCTAAAGGACAGTTTGTTGTATGGTATTTGGATGATGAATTAATTGGTTCAGGAGTAATTTCATAATATTATGGGCTTTAGACTTTTATTTATTCTTTTTTTTTTACAGAATTATGCTTATTCGCAATTAGAAGATGCATGGGTTTATTTAAATGATAAACCTAATTTCGAATATTTTATAGATAATCCCATACTTATATTAAGTCAAAAATCTATAGACATGAAATCTTCAAAGAACATTCCAATAGACTTTAGAGATGTACCTATTAATGAATCGTATATAGAAACTATTGATAATTTTCAAGGATTGAATGTCCTCTCAAAATCTAAGTGGTTTAATTGCCTGCATGTTCGTGGTGATTATAAGGAAATTGTTCAGCTGAAAAAATTAGATTTTGTTGATAGAATAGAATATGCAAATCGATCTAATAATAGAATCAATAAGACTGGAATTGAAGATAAATTCGAGAAAATAAATTATGATCAAAACAATAGAGTTCCATTTGATCAAATCCTAATGATTAACTTGGATTTTCTACACAGTCTTGGCTTTACTGGAAGTGATATTTCAGTAGGTGTATTTGATGCGGGTTTTAGAAATGTTGATACAATGGAAGGTTTTTATAGATTGAGGAGTTCAGGAAACATAAAATATACATATGACTTTGTTGATAGAACTGAAAATTTGTTTGATTATACTGGTAATTCGCATGGGACAAATGTTTTAAGTATTATTGCCGGATATATTGAAGATCAATTTTATGGAACTGCAATTGATGCTGAATTTTATTTATTTAGAACAGAAGATGTTTCTTCAGAAAATCCTGTTGAAGAAAGCTATTGGGTTGAAGCTATGGAAAGAGCCGATAGCTTAGGCATAGATATAGCCAATACTTCTCTAGGGTACAGAACTTATGACAACTCTAATTACAGTTATTCTCAAGAAGAAATGAACGGAACTACAGCATTTATCACTAGGGGTTGTAATATTGCTTATGAAAAGGGCATAATACTAGTTAATTCAGCCGGAAATTCTTCAGTCAATGGTGTTATTGCCCCAGCTGATTCTAAGGGTGTGTTTTCAATTGGAGCTGTTGATGGGTTGGGAAACTATGCTTCTTTTAGTTCACAGGGAAACAATTTTCAACAAGTAATAAAACCTGATATATCAGCACGGGGATCAGGAACATATTTAATTAATTCTTCAGATAATCTTGTACAAGGTGGAGGTACTTCTTATAGCTCTCCAATTATTGCTGGCTCTGTTGCGTGTTTATTACAGGCATTTCCAAAATTGGGAAATAATCAGATAATGGATATCATTAGATATACTGCATCTCAATTTCAATATCCTGATTATTATTTAGGTTATGGCATACCTAATTTTGAATTAGCTTATCAATTAGCATTAAATATTGATAAATACCCTATTATTATATTTCCTAACCCTGTTGATGAAATCTTAAATATAGTATCAACTATTGAAGGAAATTTAGATATAAACATATTTGATATTTCTGGAAAATTATTGTATTCAAATATGATTAATGGCATTAATAATGTATTGCTAATGCATAATTTTCAAAAAGGAATTTATATTCTTGAAATAAAATCTGAATATGGTGATTTAGAAATATTTAAAATAGTTAAACAGTAGTAATTTACTCTTAAATCAATTTTTTGATTTATCATATTGACTTAGAATAAACACTGAAAAAATTCCAATTAATATAAATAATATCCCTGCAAGTGTTTCTTGACTTAATTCGGGGATATATCTTACTATTTTCCCACTTTCAACTACATCATTTTTCCATGGCCATATAACCCCAAGTGAACCAATTATAAATCCAAGAATTATCGAGTAACACAATTGATCATATTTCCTTAAAAAGAAACTTAGAATATTTGACAATACAATTAGTCCTGCCATTGATCCAGCAGCAAACACTGAAATTATCTTTAGTTTATTCATTCTATCAATATTATCAACAAAAGAATAATCACCATTTATCATTTCAAAAATAGAATCGTATAATGCATTCACCGAATCTACCAGTAAAAGAACATAATTCCCCATCAGTATAAGAATAAATGACCCAGATAGACCTGGTAAAATCATTCCAGAAACACTAATCATCCCACATATAAATACATAAATTAAATTATCATTTTCATTAGCTGGATTCATTATACTTATTCCTACACCTATTATTATTCCAAAAAGGAGAATAATTATATTTTCTCTACTCCAACTATTTATTTTCTTTTTTAGGTGATAAACAGTGCCAACAACAAGACCAAAAAACAAACTCCATACATATATCTCGTATCTTTCTAATAAGAAATCAAGTAATTTTGATGTTGAAAAGTAGCTAATTACTATACCCAAAAGTATAAGAATTAAGAACTGTCCATTAATGTGATTGTAAAACCTTGCTAATTTTCCAGAAAACAAGAATTGTAATGCTTTTCTATCTATCTTTTTTAGAGAAAAAACAAGTTCTTCATAAAATCCAATAGCAATTGCAACAAGGCCACCAGAAACTCCTGGTATCTTGTTAGCTGTCCCCATCAGAATTCCATTAATTAGTATGGAAAATGAAGAATATAAATTTTTAGATTTTTTCAATTATTTAATTTTTGAATTTTTTCTACTGAAAAAATTAATAAAAAGCCAATTGAAATTAAAATCATTGAATAAAAAAGATAATTTTCGCCAATGTAAGATGATGGTAAAATGTTTTGTCCTAATTCTGACTTCCAAGGCCAAACTTTGCTTAAGGAACCAATAACAAAACCTAAAAGAATAGAGTAGGTGAGTGACGAGTTTTTACTAAACATCCATTTTATTAGTTTACTAAAACTTAAGAGTCCTATTATAGCTCCTGAAGTAAATGTTATAATTTTATCAAATTCTAAATTATTAACTGCATTAATCATTGTAGAATAGAGTCCTAATATAACTAGTATAAGAGCACCAGAGATTCCAGGCATAATCATAGCTGATGCAGCAATAATTCCACATATAAGAATATATGTAAGGCCTATGTCAATATTAGCTATTATACTTATTTCACTTAAGTAAAATGATGAAAATGCAGAAACGACAACAAACATTAGATTGGCATAATTCCATGATTTTATTAATTTATAGATTACATATATTGTTGCTAGTACTAGTCCTAAAAAAAATGACCAAATTAAAATGGGGTATTTATCAAATAAATATGCAGTTATCTGAATAAATGTAATTAAACTAATTCCTATGCCAATTAAAACCGATAATAAGAAATTTCCATTAAGTTTTTGCCAAAAATAAATGAATCCATTACTTTTTAGATCCTTTAAAAGAGATATATTGATACTGCCTAATGTATTAATTAATTCTTCATAAATTCCCATTAATAGAGCTATTGTTCCTCCTGAAATTCCTGGAACTGCATCAGCTGCACCCATAGCCATTCCCTTTAGAGTTAATATTAAATAATATGAAAAGTTTTTTTTCACAATAAGGTTTATGATAAAAATTAGTGTTAAGCTACTAATTTTTTGCTGAAATTAGTGAAGCACATTTCAAATATAATTTCCAGTATTTAGGTTTTTCTTGGTTTATTCGTATAGCTTTCTCTATATAATCATTTGCCTTTTTATAGCTTTTGTTTTTTAAAAAATACTTGGCTAACCTATACCAAGCTTTATCCATTGATGCGTCATAATGAACAGATTTATAATAATATGCTAATGCATTACTTGAATCTTCAGCCTTTTCATAACAATGACCAATTTTTAGCATAGCATATGAAGAAGTTTTATTTATAGATAATAATCTTTTATAAATTATTATGGCTTCTTCATATTTGTTTAATTTTTCTAAGATTTTAGCTTTGTTTATATACGGGCTAGTAAAATTTTCATCTGATATAATTGCATAATCAAAAGAATCTAATGCCTCTTTATATTTTTTCTGTAACAGATATTGTTTGCCTAAATTATACCAGGATATTTCACAGTATGGATTTTTATCAAGATACTTTATTAAGAAATTAATTGATTCAGATTTTTTATTTAGCATTTCAAAACAATATATAATATTATATAGGGTTCCATGGTCTGATGAGTTGTAGTTTAAGCTACTAATAAAATTTGATTTTGCTTTTAAGAAATTTTCAAGAAATAAATATTCAATTCCAACTAAATAATATATCTCATTATTATTTTCTGTCATATTTAAAATTTTGTTTAAATATTCTATTGCTTGATGGTGTAATTTTTTTTTAGATAAAATATTTGCCTTAACTATACATACTTCTTCACTTAAATTTTCATTAGTTAATATTGAGTTCAACAGTTCATCAGCTTCATTTATCTTGTCTTCATGAAGATATAATTCAATTTTTAATAAAATAAGATTATAGGAGGCAGGATGTTGGGTTAATGATAAATCGATTGCCTTTCTAGCATATTCAATTTTACCATTCTCTAAGTAATAGGTAACTATACTCTCAAATTCAAATGAATCAAAAAAAAGTAATGAATTATCATTAATCATTTTTTCGAATCTGTCGACAGAGAATTTTACATCATTTATATCCATATAGAAAATATCTCTATATATAAAATTAATGCAGAATGCAGTCAGTATGTTTGTTTTAAATTTTATTTCTTAACAAACTAATTAACATCTTAAATGAGTTTATTAAGAATATCAATAATAATTTTACACCCCTTTTCTATTTCTTTATTTGAGATTGTTAGTGGAGGGGTTATTCTAACAGCATTTTTGTTAATTAATAACCAAAATAATAATAAACCATTATCTATGGCCTTTAGAATTAAATTATTAGCTACTATAGAATTTTCCATAATCAAACACAACATTAACCCTTTGCCTCTAATTTCTTTTATTAGTGGATGAATTAATAGTGACTTAATCAATTTTTCTTTTTTAATACAATTCTCCATTATTTTAGATGAGGAAATTTTTTTTAAGGTTGCATATGCACAAGCAGAAATCACAGGGTTTCCTCCAAAAGTTGTTATATGTCCCATTATTGGATCTTTATGTAAACTATCCATAACATTCTTATTAGAAGTAAATGCTCCTATAGGTAATCCTCCACCTAATCCTTTCCCATATACTACTATGTCTGGAATAAAATTGTAATGCTCAAAACCAAACATTTTACCTGTTCTTCCAATACCTGATTGAATCTCATCTAAAATAAATAGAGCACCAACTTCATTGCACCTTTTCCTTACCTTTTGTAAATAGTTGTTTTTTGGAGTTATAAAACCAGCACCACCTTGTATTGTTTCAAGCATTACTGCTGCTGTATTTTTTGAAATTTTGCTTAAGTCTTCTTCTTGATTGTATCTTATAAATTTTACTTTTGGAATTAATGGCCCAAAAGGATCACGACGATTTTTAAGCCCCATAAAGGTTAATGCTCCCATTGTGCTTCCATGATATGCCTTTGTTGAAGCAATTATTTCTTTTCGTCGGGTGTATCTTCTAGCAAGTTTTACAGCTCCTTCAATTGCTTCTGTTCCTGAATTTGTCAAATATGTAGAGTTTAGATTTGTTGGCAACAATTTACTTATAAGTTTAGTTAACCTAATTGATGGTTCTAGGATAAACTCTCCATAAACCATAACATGCATATATTTTTCAATTTGCTTATTAATTGAATCTATTAGATAGGGATTACTATGACCAAGGCTGCAAGCTGAAACTCCAGCAATGAAATCTAAATAGGCTTTGTTTTTCTTATCATAGATATATGAACCTTTAGCATGTGAGACTTCAATGGCTAAAGGTGTAGGGGTAGTTTGAGCTTGATATTTTAAAAAATCTTTTTTTATTATTATGATTAATTTATTTGTAGACTTTTGATTTTTGTCATAATTAATTTAGGGTCATCTCTAAATAAATCTTTAATGCTATTAGGTTTTTCTTCTTCTCTAAAATAGAAGCCTTTTAAAAATTTTAATTCTTCTAAAAAATCATCTTCAGGATAAGTGTTCCCATCGATCTGGTTTATTTTTTTAAACTTTTCAATTGAATTATTATTTAACAAGATTTTTATTTTTCCAGATTTTGACCTATCTATACCTACTAATTCATTTTCAGAATTTCTAAGGTAATAAATTGATTCAGCATTCTTTATAATATCAATCTTTTTAAGTTCATTGTTGATAAAACTCCCATATAATTTTTGACCTGAAATTTGATTAAATCCCGTTCCTAGGCTGTCTTTATTTATTATCATGGCATTGTTAAAAACTAATAATGAGTCCAATTGATTATTATTTATATTAAAAAGAAGATGAATCGAATCACCAGTTATTTGATTTTCTAAATTCCACAAAATTGGTTTTTTGGTTTTTATGAATGGATTTGTTAATTGATCATTTATGTTTATTAATTGCGCTAAACCATTTTTTTTATTAAAATGAATTGAGTCTGCTTTGCCACTTAAATCAGATTTGTAGATTTTAGCATTTTTATATGCCCTTATAATTCTATTCTCTTCATTTCCTGTCATTAGAATTGTATCGCTATGAATATAAATTGAATCTTTTTCTTGATATGAAGCAAGTAATGCTTTTTTAGTTATGTACATTGAATCAATCGATTTATATATCTCAGCATAATGGCCTGTGGTTATAGTTTTATTTATCGTGTCAGTTATTTTAATATTATTAGTTGCTGCAGCATAGTTTATTTTATTATCAAAA
>Ga0208411_1000851_pt1 | contig 22189 bp, 14 predicted proteins | sample ETN01SmetaG_4_FD_185793 | JGI IMG/M metagenome (GOLD analysis project Ga0208411, IMG submission 185793) | Marine microbial and viral communities from oxygen minimum zone, Eastern Pacific Ocean - ETNP2014F12-01SV261 (SPAdes) (version 2) | ecosystem: Environmental > Aquatic > Marine > Oceanic ... | reverse complement strand
CCCGCAGATACAGGTTCACCAAGATCATTGGTAGCATCCCAGCGTATCGAGCGGTATCCTGCCGTCTGATCAGTATTAACTAATGACTTGATGTTACGACCCATAATATCATATATAGTTATACTTACATAACTATCTTCCGGCAAATCATAGCGTATCTGTGTTACCGGATTGAATGGGTTAGGATAGTTCTGGTGCATGGCAAATACATCCGGGATCAAACTTGACGGGTCAATGGCTAATGTAACAGACATCGCCTGGGTATACTCACTCTTGTTCCCTGCATGATCAAGTGCAGCTAAGCGGTAAAAGTATTCCTGACCCAGGTCTATGGCTTCATCTGTATAGACAGTATCAACCATCTCAATGGTTACTATTTCATTAGCTGTGAAGTCTGTATTTGTACTGCGTTCCAATAGAAAATACTGAAAATCATCATCACCACTGGGGTCCCAGGTTACCGTAATACTTGTATTGTTAGCTAAAAGCTGCAGACCTGTTGGCACTCCAGGAGCAATATTGTCTATGGAATATCCAGAATGCGGCGGAGAATGAAAGTCTCCTTCATCCATGGACGCAACAACCTTGAACTGGGTCATACCATTATCATCAGCTGTGGAATCCCTCAGTGTCGGCACTTCATAGATATAACTATTTTCACCAATCGCAGCACCAGAGCCTACCACCACCCATTCATGTACATTATCGATCATATCACGACGAAAGATTGTATAAAGGCCATTGGGCTGATTGGGTCGGTCAAAGAAAGATCGCCTAAAATCAAGATAAACCCGCCCGCCCTGATCATCAGGCACATCGATGATGGATGTGATCCGGGGGTTAAAGAACTGGGCAGACAAGTGAAAAGTGTCCGTAACAGACGTATCTCCATCGCTTACGCCTATAGGAAAATGCGATTGACCTTGACCTGGGGCTGTTCCTACCAGCCGGTATGGCTCGGCAGCCAGTGACAACCAGTCCGGGTAGGTCCAGGAATCATCAAATGAAACCACCAGCGAATCCATGTCAACATCACTTACATGAATTGGAATCTGGAACTCCATTCCCACACCCACCAGGGCAGACAGGTTTCCAAAGACAGGTGCATCATTCACCGGGTGCACTGTCAGGGTAAAAGGTTCACGCGTTGTACTCTGTCCATCCTGTACACGGATACGAATGGTACCTGAACCATGCCAGTCATGGCGGGCAAACAGGCGCAGTGTATCGGGTCCTATCATTTGAACCTGGACATGTTCACTCATCGGTTGAGATACATGATCCACATTTACCACCAGGTTCTCACTGTCTACATCTGATATGTAGGCAGAAAGATCATAAAAGAACTCGCTGTCTTCATTCATGGATGTATCGGGAATGCTCACCACAGGTGGGAACCACATATCATCACAGCCCACGCCTAAGGCACCCATATTGCCGCCTTCACTCCCTGTTCCAACACATGGTGAATTTGCTGCCAGAGTATATTCCCCGTTTTCTGCATCACAGAATATAGGGTCACCAAAAAGCATACCATCTCCCATATTAACATGGTTCACCTCATCGAGTATAATACTTTCCATGGTGAGAACGCTGGAATATGAAATACTTAACGTATCTAAATGTTCCGTTGGCTGAAGATAAATCGACGACTCCTGCTCATTATAAAAGATAGAATTAACAATATTTATATCATTACCATAGTACTGCTCATTAAAATAATTACCTTGTGAATAAATATCAGAACCAGGCCCTCCACTGTGATTCCCATAAAATGTACAATGATCAAATGTTGCAGTTGCCCCACTGTTCATTATATGAATTGCACCAAATTGAGAGCCTTCAGATCCATTATTGTGAAATAAACTGTTGGTATAGACAGATGGATTAAAACCAACACCCTCATACCAGATACCGCCTGCAGGATTATTCACTACTTCCGAGCTGTCCATTATTACTCCGGTGTCATAGACCCTCATTCCAAAACCATTGGTATTGCCTTCTATTGTTACATTTTTTAACACCGGGTAGCTTCCAGATGCACTTAAAGCGATTCCTCCTCCTTCATTATTTCTTACGGTCACATTTTCAAACAAAGAGTTAGATCCACCAACAAAAATACCGTTGCCATTTTGCCAGTCCTGATCCTGAAGAACACAGTCTTCAACAATAATATCTCTTAGGGTAGCGTGGCTATTGATCATGCAGATACCGCCACCAAAAACCCAGGGATAGTCTTGAGTGATAGTGGTCCCATTTTTAATCGTAAAACCCTCAAAAAGACTGGTATTAGCAATATTCTGGATTCTGACACCGTTGTCCAGCTGCTGGGCATCAATAATGGTTTCTTCAGAACCAGCCCCCTTGACCATAAGGTTCTTTCCTATCCAACTAATATTTTCATTATAGCTGCCCGCCGCTACGTGAACTGTGTTTCCGTCACCTGCAGCATTAATCCCCATCTGGATCGTTGCAAACGGACTCTCCTGGGTACCTGCACCACCATCAGAACCGGTGGTGGCAACATGCCAAACATCCTGCCCTACTGCCCCGCAGATAACAGAAAAGGTCACACCATCATCGATGTTCCCATTTGCATTGGTCCAGTTCTCTGTAGCATAGTCCGGATCCAGGGTCTCAATGCATGTAAGATCTCGATTATTGGTCGCATTAAACGTGGTTAGTGAATCCGTGATCCCGTTTCTCATGTTCAAATAGGTTAATTGATTATTCTCGCAGTAGAAGTTTCTTAAGGCTGTGTTCGCACTCACATCCAAAGCAACGATATCATTATTTGATGCCTTTAATGTTGTCAGGGCGGTATTAATATTTACATCCAGAGTTGTTAATTGATTGACCCATAAATCAAGGTGCTCAAGGGCTATATTGGTACTTACATCGATACTGGTTAATTGATTACCAGGGACTCTCAGATCAATTAAAGCTGTATTCGCATTCACATCCAGGCTGTCCAGTGAATTAAAGCCAACCCACAGTGTAGTTAATTCTGTATTCTGGCTCACATCCAGATCAGTCAATTGATTACTTCCTGCATGCAAATAGGTCAATAATGTATTATTACTGACATCCAGTCCAACCAATGCATTAGTACGGCAGTTCAGATGAGTTAAAGCAATAAAATCTTCAATTCCTGTCAAATCGCTGATTTCTTTTTCCGCAACAACCAGTTCTGTAACCCCACTGATGCTGTCTGTAACAACATAATTATCTAGAACATCGTCATAGCCCAGGTCGATCAGGGCCTGCTCGAAATTGTCATCGGGGACGTAGGTGGTTTCTTCTTCATCCTGTCCACCAGCCGGGTAGCGCCAGTAGGCAAACCCGCCGCCGCCATCAGGTTCACCGCTCGTCCAGCTTACCATATCAATATCGTAGTAAACATCTTCTTCCAGAATCCAGAGGGAAAGTATCTGCTCACCAGATACAACAGTGGGTGGGTAAACAACAGCATTAACCCATGATTTATAGACAGTGCCAGTATCCAGTTCTATGGCTTCCATGGCTTCTGCAGTGGACATGAGTGCCCATGCAGTTCCCACAGGACTGGCGTCACCATAGCCCATGTAGTAGGAACCATTATTATATCCGTCTTCTACATATGGATTATATAAACCTTCAAAATCAGCTCGTGTAATCGCTACAGATTCAGTGATATGGTCCCAGTTATCCGGATCAGTAACGTCTGCCCAGTCTTCCTTTTCAAAAAAGACTTCTTGTCCGGAAATATTGGATAAAAAGAGTGTGAGTGTTATAACGAATCTATTCATAATGGTTGCCTTTATTTCGGATGAAGTTTTCCATTTAACATATGCGTTATATGGAGTCAACGAGTTTTATATTAGTTCCAGTGCAAAATAATTGCAAGAAATACATAAACAATCTAAAATACGTTAAGTTAATGGATAAACATTATGTTAGCCTGCCCGGAAGGATGATAAGCGTGATTTTCCACATGACTAGAGACACAAAAACAGAGAAGTTTTGTTTACATACTAAAACTCTTCCTCAATGCGCATACCGATGTTGAAGGCATTTTACTACTTAAATTCTACCTGAATGACCTCAGCACTTTCATTACCAATATTTTCAGGCAGATGCCTCACTGCATTAGACCAAATAACTTGCCCGGCTTCTGCGCTGGCATTTACAATTTCACCATTTGGCAGATTGAATTTAGCATCTAGATCATTCAAGAAAATCACTACCCCTTCAGAATGATCATGCATTACTGATTTTTCTCCAGGGCCGTACTTGATCCTTAAAACGCGCACTTTGTCATTCTCTAATTCAACTGTATAGTGATCCGGATCTAATTTAGCAGCATCAAGGGTAATTTCATTCATATTGGAAACTTGTGAATCTGAAGATGAATAGAACGCAATTATTATCAAGCTACCCAGGATTACTATTGGAGGAATAGGAATATTTTTTGTGAATTTCCTAAAGTAAGCTAACACTATTGATAACAAAAATATTGATAAAGCAACTCCAATAGAAAAAACCAATGCTTTTGATTCATTAGTGTCATGAACATTTCTATTTAGTAAGGTAATTACGCCTATTGCAATTAATGATGATCCAATATTGGTTCTCATTGCAGCTGCTGCATTTACAGCATCACTTTCAATCTTTCCAAATATACCTTCATTAAATTTCACTGGAATTATATTCATTACAGATCCAACAATTATTAAAACAGAACCCATAATTAACAGCGCTAAATTGATTTCCATATTTTATCCCATTCTATTGATTATTTTAGTTAAAGGAAATCTACCAACACCCCTGCAAACAAAAAACCCCACGAATGTGGGGCTGAATGCTTTGGGGAAACCACTGATTATTTTAAGAGTACCATCTTCTTCGTCTGCCTGAACTCCCCGGCCTGGATCGTAAAGATATACATTCCCGCAGATACGGGTTCACCAAGATCATTGGTGGCATTCCAGCGTACTGATTTATACCCAGCGTTTTGCAGGCTATTCACCATAGTTCTAACAGCCCGCCCCATAATATCATATATAGTTATACTTACATAACTATCTTCAGGCAGATCATAGCGTATTTGTGTTACCGGATTGAACGGGTTGGGATAATTCTGGTGCAATACAAACTTTGCTGGTAATGCCGTATTTTTTTCATCAACAGACAATTCCTGGTAAGGGAAGAGATACTCCAGGGCTACATCCTGGTTGCCAATAACCCTGCACCATTCATGACCATCGGGGTAATCGGTAAACAGCAGGTCATACTCTAATGATTCCAGCGTATCCCGGAACCCAACCACGTCGAATAAGAGATTATCATACCAGTATGATTCCAGATAAAAATCCAGGTCTGGAGGTGTGGTTAGTTGTGTCAGATTGGTAGCCAGGGTGTTGTAACTGGAATTAAGTGTTGGTGAAAATCCACCCATCCGGCCAAATATATCAAACCGGTTCAAGGTCAAGAATAATGAAATATTACCGCCATCTGAAAACCCGAAAGTAGCATGATTCTCCGGCCCTTCTAAAATCCGGTATTTTGACATGAGCCAGGGGAAAATTTGGTCTATGACAAAATTTGCGAACACACCTTGCTGCAGTCCGGTATATTCTTCGGTTCTATTCACAGGGGGAATGAAAACAGCAATTAATGGGCTTATGCGCTGCTCTTCAATTAAATTATCAAAAATATTCTCAATATCCCTGACCAAAAATTTGTCCCCATCATGATAAAAGACCACAGGATAGCTTGCATTTGAAGACTCATAACCCGGCGGCAAATACACGGTTACCATACGGGAATTACCTAATGTACCGCTGTAAAATACTGTATCAAACAAGGTCCCGTGAAAAATAGAATCGTTATAGACCAGCTCTGGCGGGGAAACATACTCGGGTCCGTTCACCTGGTCAGACATGTTCCCATTGCCATCCATACAGGTAACATCATTCAAAGGATCCCCATACCAGGATCCATCAGCATAATAAGCATAATTAAACCGGCCATGGTTGGGCATGACCAGGGGTCTAAACCAAAAATCTGTGCCTGGAATATTGCTTAGATTCCACAGCGTACCATTCCAGTTATTAAAGCTTCCAGGAACCGCAACATATCCATGGGTTCCAGTGTAAAGAAAATGAGCCATAGAAAAGTTTTCATTTTCCCCTATACCCCCTTCATAATAAGTAAATAGATCTTCCACCGGCTCGATATAAGGGAAGGCCGGCAGGGAAGCCATAAGATTATTTACAAGGCCCTGCCTCTGAGATATTGGCGAGTGGCAGATCTCGTCCAGTTGATCATTGAAATTGGCAGTATGCTCATAACCAGAACTATCCTTCAGGGTCATATAGTCCAGTGAGATCCGTACCGAGTCAGCAGGAACAGTGCTCACATTATCACCGTAGCCGTTGATCCCCACCAGTATTGAGCAAATATTGATTCTTTCCCGATCCAGCTGCCAGTTATTATACTGCAGGTTCCACCACCATGGTGAAAGGATAAAGCCGTCTTCCCTGCTGGAACCAAGGACTGGATGGATTATATTATTCCTGAAAGGCTTGAGGGGAATCTTTACTTCCGTCCAGTCGTTAACTGCATCCACCAGCAGAGAATCTTCCACGGCCCAGAATTCATCAAAACCATATAAAACCGGTCTGTCGCCCAGAAGAAATCGAAACGACATATACTCAGGATGATTTGGGGGCATTTCCACTTTTATCATTACACTTAATGTTTCAGCAGCAGAGAAATCTATTCGACTGCCGTCACTGTTGGTAAAATTCACACCGGCCCAGTTCCCCCAGGCTGCATCTGCACTATTCAGAGTAAAGGCTACATCCAGGGCGCCATCACCGGAATAATAGTCAACTGTGTCATAAGCAATTGCAATATTTGCAGTCTCATTGAGGCCTGAGAAGAAAATGGAGTCCGTCATATTCAAAATATTTTGCTCTTCGAACTCGTGGACCACAGAAACAACTGCCGGATCTACAGCAGTGCCGAGTAATGCGGGCCGGTAGGTTTCAATGGCCCAGTCTATGCGGTCTTTCTGTCCCTGGGTAAAATGGGTCATACAGGCATCATCCACATAATCCATATAGTTTCCCATATCATCATAACTGCCGCAGGAGTAGTTTGATGTGGGACAGCCATAATTTGCTTCTGCCTGGTCTGGAGTATCTTCAATATGATCACCAGGTGCTGAACAACCATTTTCAAATGTGTGGTATAATCCCAGATAATGTCCCACCTCATGTACACCAGTATAACCTTCTGTCCAGCCAGATTCTCCACCGGGAATAGTGTAATTGCCACAAAACAGTCCATGCCTGCTGTCATCTTCAGGGAAAGACCAGGGGAAAACACCAAGTCCGGAAGTTAGGCTTGCGCCAGTCCAAAAGTAATTTATGCTGCCGGTTACATCTACGGTCATGGCCTGAGACATATTCAGGTATTGATCGTCATTCTCCCACTGACCGGTTTCAAATTTGTGACTGTCAGTGGCATAATACCATCCGGCATTAACGGCACTATCAACACTGGATGTGGTAAACGAATAACCAAACTCATTATACACACTATTCAGGACTGCAGTTTGCTGCTCCATTACTTCCATGGATAAAAGGCCATTAGTGAAATTCCCTTCTGGAGCTGTAAAATTTAGAAAAGTATAATTCCCCCACGAACCCTGATTCACCGAAGCAAGTACAGTGCCACTGCTGGTGGTTACAGTGGCAGATATACCTCCCGTTCCAAATTCATCGTATAAAAAAAGACCGTAATTGCCTGGGGGCAGTACACCGCCAAGAGAATAAGAATGGCCCGGGTAGTCGAACCCAAAACCAGGATAGAGCAAAAATGTATTATTGTCATAGTCCCGGATATCCCACATGCAGTGCGGATAGTTCTGGTTATCAACCGTCACATTCATGTATATGCTGTCTCCCGCAACATAGATTACATGATAGTTAATGGGAATTTCTATATTACGATCATTCTGGTCCCGGCTAATAGGGGAAAATTCATCAGGCGCAGAATGTGCAAATGGTGCTGTTTCCATACCGCAAGATTTTTGTATGGACTGTACAGGAATTCTTCGATCAGACTTGCCGGGATAGGAGTCTTGCGACAGCGGCTGGTAGGCAAAAGCAGCAGTACAAAGGGCCATCAGGAAGAATGGATTTATTTTGATCACGGTTTCAGTTCCCTCTAATTACGTATAAATTTAATAAGAAAACACCATCGACTGCGGATGAATATCAGGCAGAAGAGTGCACGGAAGGTATCAGCCTAATAATGTTTTGTAAATGGCAGTATTTTCATCATCAAAACAGCAGAAGGTCACCCTACCCAGTTTACTTCCTGACGGCTGAAAATTCTTCACCGTATCTACGGCGATCCTGGCTGCAGTGTCTTTGGGAAACCCGAAAATGCCAGTGCTGATATTGGGAAAGGCGATGGTGCGGATATGGTGATGAGATGCCAGCAGCAGCGTTTTTTCATAGCAGTTGGCCAAATACTGCTCTTCCCCCTGGCGGCCGCCCCGCCATACGGGTCCCACCGTATGGATAATATGCCTCACATTGGTGATATTATACGCCCCGGTGATCCGGGCCTCCCCCACTCCGCAATGACCTATCCTGAGGCATTCTTCCGCTAGTTCAGGACCGGCAGCAGCGTGTATGGCGCCGCAGACTCCGCTGCCGGGCAGCAACTTCTCATTGGCGGCGTTGACAATGCAGTCCCCATCCAGGGCAGTGATATCTTCCTGGATATAATTTATCATTGCGGATAATTTTATTTCAGCAGTACCATCTTCCTGGTCTCGAAAAAACGATCACCTGAATTTGTAGCAAGGCCGCTGGTCTGTAATGTATAGAAGTAAATACCGGCAGGGACCGGTGAACCATTATCGTCGGTTGCATTCCACCGGATAGATTTTAAACCTGCAGAATGATTTTCATTAACCAGTGTTTTCACTGTCTGTCCCATTATGTCATAGATGATAATGTTCACAAAAGTGTCTGACCACAGGTCGAAACGCAGCGTGGTCACCGGGTTGAATGGATTGGGAAATGAAGGATAAAGAATTATTTGCTCTGGGGCTAACCTTTCATCACCCACACCTGCCGCTGTACCTGTATAAATACTCAGATCAACGAAAATATGCTCATTGATATTGTTCAGATCGAACAGATCAAGCTGAATCATACCTGTGCCCGCGCCATTTGTCCAGGCCAGGATTCCGCAGTCGGTTGAATCCCCGGAATTCAATTCAATGGCGACACTGTCTAATGATTCATTATAGCATATCCCACCCAGGCAAATTGATGATGTCCAGCCTTCCGGCAGTGCATTGACCCTGCGCACAACCGCAATGGTGATCGTACTTGAAGATGTATTATTGAGTGTCCCATTAAAGGATCCCACTGAATCAGGACCGACACTAACCTCTGAATTAGTATAATTGAATTCAAAGGACAGGTCGCGGTTTTGCGGAACATGTCCGCTGGCTGAAAGCATTGCGCACCAGGTTAAGACAGCAGTAAAACCCATGGAGATCTGATAATTCCGGTTCCTGATCACCATAATCTAAAACAACTGATAAATGTTCTTCATTTGCGGCACTTAGTTAAGGAATAGTATTGTATAATAATTACAAACTAAATTTATGTTTAACCTAAATAATTAAGAGAAGAGTAATTATGATGAAAACACTTGCTCATTTATTCCATATCTTTCTATTAACAGCATTTATATTTCTCTCCTGCGGCGATAATAATGATGATGACAAATTCTATGATGATTGGACAGTTACAGGAAGTGGCCTTAGTGCTGATGTATCTAAGAATGCGTTAACTGAGTTTGTTGGTTCAACAAATTGTCCCTATTGCCCGGCTGCAGACAGTTTATTGCTCAGCTATCTGGACCCGGCTCACGAGAATTATGTGGGCGTCAGCACTGCAGACAAGTGGTTCCTGATCAATTACCATACCTATCACCCATCATGGGGCGATCCTATGTATGAATTCCTCAGAGGAGTTTCTGCAGAAAATGATTATTGTTCTGTTCGATTTGGAGATGATTACGGAGAAGGTGACTGGTATATTATTGGTGGTGTTCCAACAATCTTTACAAATGGAAGCTGGTCATCCATAAACGCAGATATGGCATCAGGTCCCCTATCCCAAATGACCCCGGTTCAAATAAGCCTGGCAGGAACAACCATAGATGGACCTACTATCCAGGTCAGGATCACCATCAGCAGCAGCAGCGATCTTACATCAGAAAACTCTTTATACCTGTTCATTGCCGCTACCCTGGATAATGTTGATTACGAGGGCTATAATGGTGAAAAACACCACCAGGATGTTTTTCTTGGCTGGATCAATGAAGGACTAAGTGGCGAATTATTATCCATCACCGATAAAGAACAGACAAAATCCTATACCTGGGAAATGCCCAGTAACTGGCCCCAGAATAATTTGGAAACAAGCTGGACCGAAGTGGAGTATGATGTTGCCAATCTCCAGGTAGTGGCCTTCATCCAGGATCAGTCAACTAAAGAAGTATTGCAGGTTACAGGTATCTAATAATTAATTCAGCATTACGATCTTTCTTATAATAAACTTGACAGTATTTTTATATTAGATGAGAGACGATTAGCCAATGGAAAGTAAAATTTACTGGCTCTTTGCATTTGTTGGTTTGTACTGGGCCTACTGTATTTTCTGGGGTATTAAAGGTGCCCGAACCGCCAAAACATCTGCCGATTATTTTGTTGCCGGGAGATCCCTGGGCCTATGGGTATTTGTGCTGGCTGCCACGGCTACCAGTTTTTCTGGTTGGACATTTGTGGGCCATCCAGGGAAAATCCTTACAGATGGATTACCATATGCGTTTGCATCCTTTTATGCACTGACCATTCCATTTACTGGAGTGCTCTTTCTGCGCCGTCAGTGGATCCTAGGCCGGGCTTTCAAGTATATCACTCCAGGAGAAATGTACTCAGATTACTACGGCGGCAACGCCATGAGGGTGCTTACTGTTCTAGTAGCCTTTCTGTTTTCTGTTCCCTACCTGGGCATTCAGCTGCGTGCTTCAGGCGCATTATTCAATGTATTGACCGATGGTATGATTTCGGTCAATTTAGGTATGCTTCTCTTGTCTGCGGTAGTAGTGATTTACGTGGCATCCGGCGGTCTGCGCTCTGTTGCCTATGTCGATTGTGTACAGGCAGTCCTGCTGGCTCTCGGTATTGTTATTCTTGGAATCATTACAGTTCAATGGGTGGGGGGCTGGAGCGCCTTCACAGAAGGAATTGGAAATCTCGTCAAAAGCGATCTTACCAACGGCAGCAGACTGACACCTGCCGGCCATTCTAACCGCGTTGCCATTCCCGGTGCCATCCAATGGGTATCTTCCGGTTCAGCGGCGGCTGGTGGGGTCTGGACCGGCATGATGTGCATGACCTATATGTTTGCGCTTATGGGAATACAATCCTCGCCAGCATTCTCCATGTGGTCTTACGCCAATAAAACTTCAAAAGCATTTCGCTGGCAGCAGGTTGTTGCCTCTTCTTTGGTCATCGGCATCATTTTATTCACCTTCACCATTTTTCAGGGATTGGGTGCCGACCTGCTCGTATTAAATGGTGTATGGGAACAGGTCACGGAAAAAAACCTGGTACCAAAACTGATCAACCTAATGTCTGAATCGGCTCCCTGGCTGGTAGGCCTTCTGGCAGTCTGCGCCCTGGCTGCTATGCAGAGTACCGGTGCCGCCTACATGTCAACATTCAGCGGCATGATCACTCGCGATATCTATAAGCACTTCCTGAACCCCAGTGCAAGTGAATCCATGCAAAAACTGGCGGGCAGGATATTTGTAGTAGTGGTGGCTGGTGCAGCCCTGGTAGTGGCCGCCACATCTACCGATGCGCTGGTTATGCTGGGCGGTCTTGCGGTAGCCTATGGTTTTCAAATGTACCCGGCACTCCTGGGAAATTTATACTTTTCTGGAATATCCCGCCGGGGTGTCGTTGCCGGTCTCATTGCGGGACTGGTTGCTGTAACACTGACCGATAAAATGTCGTCTCTTTTTCCTGTCCCCTGGGGAGCCTATCCCCTCACCATTCATTCCGCTGGCTGGGGTATTCTGTTCAATATAATTTTTACCGTGGCCGGTTCCCGTCTATTCCCGGATGATGACCAGACAATGGCCAAACGACGAAAAAGACATGAATACCTCAGGGAAATTGCCGGTGTACCCGATGATAAAAAGAAATGGATACCTGTAGCATGGGGACTGACCTTATTCTGGTTCCTGGTCGGTTTTGGACCTTTTGCCATTGTGGGTAATACACTCTTTTCCAACCCCAATGATCCACTCACCTGGGCACCGTTAGGGCTACCTTCCCTATGGGTGTGGCAGTTCTGTTTTCTGGCCTTTGGCATTTTTGTAATGTGGTTTTTGGCCTTTTATATGGGCTTATCACAACCCGTTTCTCCTGAGCGGGTAGAATCCCTTGCCAGAAAATACTTTGGTGATTCAGTCTAAAAACGCATTCAATATTTCCGGCCCGGGACAGGTCAACACCTGTGGAATTGTTTCTTCGAAAAGACCGTAGGATCCCGACAGTTTATCCTGCAATTGATTGCTGTTCATGATGGACCATTCACTTTCCTGCGGTCCATAAGCCTCCCGCAGGTCCCAGGCCGTGTAAATGATCCAATAGGCGTATTCCTGCAGGATCACCCGGTTACGCACACCCGGTTCATCAATATCGCTGTATTGTTCAATAGCGTAATAATCCATATCGATCGCTTCCTGGGTCACAGTGTAGAGCCGGGATGAATTGGACAGACCCCAATCCCGGGGGAAGGTATAATGGAGGCCCACATCGGTTACATGGTGCAGGATATGCTCCATCACTTCCATGACCGGGTCAGGCACTCCGGCCATAATAATATCACAGATACTGTTTGTCTCCGTTGTTTGATCCCAGGCCTGCTCTTCCAGGGACGAGATGCTCCAGTCTTCACCGTAAAAGAGAGGGATCGCTGTCTTGTAGCGGTACAGGTTGGAAAGCAGTTCACGCTGCAGCAGTGTATCGGTATGGTCATGGACCGCAAACATGGCGCTGACGGCAGCGGCCACCTTCTCCATAAACAGGTCTGCAACATCCTCCCGTGCAATGAGGGTAATACCACAAACGGTGAGTTTTTTTGTAAAAGGAGGAAATTCATCTGTTGAGCGGACCGAATCTGCCTGATACAAGTCCTGGGGCACCGCCCCCGTCGGCTGCGTTTGTACACAATCAGCCACGACCTCCTCTCCCATTACACCCTTATCTGCAGAGCAGTTAAGAAATATCAGTGCAGGAATAGTGAAGTAAAAAAGCTTTAATTGGTTGCGCATATCTCGAATCTACTTTTATTTACAAAAAAACCAAACACTGTGCTGAATATCTAAAGCTCGGTAAGGATCAATTGTGTTTTTACCGGTCCGTAACATTACAGGTCTTCATCCCAGTCATCGGGTACTTCGGCCTTTGCCCGAAGTACCTGCCGCGAACGTATATCTTTTTCCGGTGTATTCAGAATACTCTCATCTGAATTCACCCGGTAAAGAATCCAGCCTATGAACCACAACGGCACCAGGATCCCAGCCCAGATTAATCCGCCTATCTTCATATGACGGATAATATCCTTATTTTCCAGGCCGTCTTCGAACTCTCCAGCATCCATGAACAGGCTCTGATCCTCGTTGGAAATCACCAGGGGAAAGGTGGTACCAACAAGCGTACTATCGGGCCGGAATGAAAGATCATTGTGTTTCAGGTATCCTTTTATATTTGGCCCAACCGAAAAAAAGACTGTTTTCTGTGCGTTTTGGCCCTTGCTGTATTTGACCCGCATGTTTTCTCCATCCGAGAACTGGAACCGGTAAAGATCCACACCCTCGATCAGGGCATCATATTCCGTGTAATCTTTCGATATCCTGACTGCCTTGCGGTTATCTTCCGTTGCTATAAAATAGGTCATAGTATTACAGGATGACCATACCAGCAGAAAAATCACAGCCTGCCCTTTTAAGGTTCTAAAAAACTTTCCGGGTTCCTTCTTGGTTTCCATATTATTTAAACTGACTGATAATCATAAACAAACCCAGCGCCGCAAGAAAAATTCCGCTGAATATCATAAACCGGGTGCGTGAGCCGGAATTATGGAGCAATTCCTTTTCACTTTTGTCTGAGATATAGTACATACGCTGACCCTGGGCATAACCAATCATGATATTCTTGTGCCCTTCCTGCTGCTCATTGGAATCCTGGTGCGGATTGGGCTGGGCGGTGCCCATTACATAGAGGTCTTCTCCCGGTTCTATAAACGTCTCTTCAAATTCCATTCTGCGATTCTGCCAATTGATATTGTGCTTATCACAGTAATCCTTGATCCGGTCCGTCATTTCATCGTCATCATCCAGTTTAACAGATACATCCCGGGTCAGGTTGGTCAGGTCCGCGCCCCGGGCGTCAATCAAAACCTTGCCGGTGTCATCTTCTAGATAAAACAGTACACCTTTTTCCCGGGCCCGGTGCTCCACCAGGTGGGTCCGTTTCCCCCTGCGGCGCCATTCGGAAACTGATACGCGGCAATACACACACTCCTTGCCGCTGAAGGGGGCTGTCAGTGTTTCTTCATAGGTCTGGATCGTACCATAGAGTTCCACAATGCCCATGGCCATGGATCGGATCTTGGAAGTAGGAATATTGGCAATCAGGCGGTCCCGCTGCAGTTTTTTTAAGCCGCTATAGAACAGCAGCAGTCCGCCAAAAAAAAGGACCAGTGCAAAGCCGATACCATTACCCGAACCGGCTTGCTGGATGGCCAGGAAGACCTGCATTATTTATTCCCCGGTGCTACTGCTGGTCCGATCCCTTATCGCCATACAAATTATCCAGGTCAATATCCACATCCTCTTTTTTCTCTACGGGGACTTCGAACATTTCTTCCTGTTGAAGGCCCATGGTGCCGGCGATCCACACATCCGGCAGGGACTGGATGCGGATATTATAATTATTTACACTTTCATTATAGAATTCCCGGCGGTCTGCGATCTCGTTTTCCAGGCCGCTGATCCGGTTCTGGAACTGAATAAAATTTTCATTGGAGCGCAGTTCCGGGTAGGCTTCAGACAGGGCAAAGACCGATTTTAACGCACCGCTTAGCATATTGTCCGCGTCCGCCTTTTCACCAACACTGCTGGCACCAAGGTATTTCTCCCGGGCAGCCATGACCGAATCAAACATCTCCTTCTCATGCGTGGCAAATGCTTTTACCGTTTTGATGAGTTTAGGGATCTCATCGGAGCGCTGCATGAGCAGTACATCAATATTGGCCCAGGATTTCTTGATATTTTCCCGCACCTGGACCAGGCCATTATAGACCGTAAAAAACCAGGACACCAGGCCGATTATTCCCAGCAGGATGATAAAACCAAAAACAATGTTCATGAGAAATAATCCTTAGGTGAATTTGCGGATTGAAAATGCATGGTAGTCTCTCTCTCTGTTTAAAAATTTCAGCGAAAACATAGCTGTATTGCCTCCAATAAGCACACCATTTTTCTTATAAATAGCCTGAAGTCCGGTAAAACCACAGCAGGGCAAGCTTCGTATCACAATAATAGTAATTGACCTGGGCCTAAAAATGACCTTTGAACTTATCAGCCGGGTACTTTTGGTTATTCTTTTCCGTTTTCCTGGTTACAGCATCGGCAATATCAATACCATTGCTGTTGCAGAAAGCCAGGGCATAGATCAGCACATCGGCGATCTCGTCTTTGGCACTTTCCCTGACTGCGCCGGCTTTCATGGCCTCCCTGGCTTCATCCAGGTCCAGCCATTGAAATAATTCCATCAATTCCGCCGCCTCAATGGACAGGGACATGGACAAATTCTTGGGACTGTGGAATTGCTGCCAGTCTCTGGCATCAACAAAAGCTTCGATCAGCGATTTCAATTCCTGTATGGTTGTTTTATTATCAGACATATTTTTTATTATTGAAAGGTTAAGAAAAAATTTTGCTTCAATGAATCTACTGCCATAATGCGCAAACAAAAAAATCGTTCTGGAGGCAGTTGTGCCTGAGCATGATTTCACTATTCAACAGTTGTTCATGATAAGGCAGATCAGGTCCGTCAGATCCTGCCCATCGATTAAGCCGTCATCATTAATATCATAATCATAGTTGCCGCTGCCGCCGGCATCGGGGTAATAATCACATAAGAGCAAGATATCCCGGATATCCACAAGGTAATTTAAATCCAGGTCGCCCCTGGGAAAGTTCAAATATCCGGGGTGGATCCTTTGCGCCCTGGCTGTCCACCCGGGCAGGCTCAAATCCTGCTGCAGGTCACACTCCCAGACCATATTCCCGGCCGCATCCACTTCAAAGAGACGCTTTTCCTCGGATACAGTGATCAAGGTATTGCCGTTAGGTGTACGGAAAGCTCCAGACTGGGATCCAGAATAAAAAGTGGTATCTCCGCCGAAGGACCACAGTAAGTCCCATGGGCCATAAGTGGAATCAGCCTCCATAGCGTAAGTACCGTCTTCCTGGATGGGCAGCACAATCTCTATCACTTCAGAATTCCCCTCCTGGCTGCCGTTAAAAAATGGCTGGTTATTGAAAATAAGGATATTGCCTGACCCCGGGTATCCCTCCAAAATCCAGTTCACACCGTGGGGCGCCCCCAAGGCCCTGGAAGTCTCATCGCCCCGGTGGTAATTTTGCGGGTTGCCCCAGCGGTAGAGAAAATCGCCGCCACGACCGTAAAGACCCCCATTGTGGCCCACTGCTTCTTCAGAAGTGGTGCTGTGATCGATAATGTAGATCTCATTCATATGCCGCGAGGAAAATATGATCTGGTCCAGTTCGGCATTATAATCAATTGCATTGGTATGAATCCAGTCGCCGTTGGTATTATTCACAGGACCGCCGCAGTTGATATCCATCAGCTCCGGATGTGCAGCAACAACCCCGTAGTTTCCCAGGGCCGGATCTACATCCTGGACCAGATGATCCCACAAATGCCACTCCCACACCACCGCGCCCTCCGGCGGCTCCAGTTCAACGATCTTCAGGGGCCAGATTTCGCCATTGATATTTGCCCTGCCCATGGCAAGTGCTTCCTCCTGTGATTTTACTTCCCAGCAGATGACCAGTATGTTCCCGTTGGGCAGGGGTTCAATATCGTGGTGGGGATTATAGGTTGTGCTGTAATAGGTGAATTCCCACAGGACATTACCAGACCAGTCCAGGCGCTGAAAGTGCCCGCCGATGGGATGGCTGTATTCTATATAGGGTTCCAGAATTCGCAGCGGTACAACCAGGGTGCTGTCCGGCTCAAGGTAGACCATACTGTGTACGGCCACCGGATGGGTCCAGCTGTGTATAAAATTGAATTCATTATCAATCAGCCAGGTATGGTTCAAACCACCCTGAAGCCGATTTGACAAAAGTACCATTCCAAAATTCTGGGCAGCGCTGATAGACAGGAAAAAAAGAGAAACTATGAACAAATGGCGCATGCAGGAATTTAAAACTCCTGAAAACAAAAAACCCCGCTAAGAGCGGGGCTTTTGTAAAAAGGCTCTTTAAAAACAGGCTTTTATTTCCGTTTCATTCGGCGCAACGAAGAGTCAGGTAATTTCTTCTGGTTCTGCGTTACATCCAATATCTTCCATTTTAATACATTTTTCCCTTCCAGGTGCAATTGCATGGTGTAATCCGTGTAGGTGCCGTTAATGGTGACCTCCTCGATATCAAAGGTGAATTTTTTCCCATCCCCTGTTGCCCGACCATGTCCTGTCCAATATACGGAACCGTCATAACCAAAATTGGTAGAAACAATATTTTTGGTCACAGGGTCCAGGGTATAAATACTGGTACCGATATTAATGACAGTCTTTCCATCTGCCTCGAGGGTTTTCCATTCCCGCTGCACCGCTGTTTTATCCACCAGCCATCGGTAGGTGGATTTGTTGATCGTCTTTTTTGTACCCTGACCAGGCAGGCCTTCAAAAATACCGATTGTTTCACTCTTTCCTTCCCAGTCGCCGATCAAGGGTTCAAAGAATTCCAGCGCTTCATAGGCGGGTTTTCCCGCATTCCCGGCAAACAATGCACCACAGGTAACCAGTGCTAGAAAAGTATTAAGGTAGTTTTTCATTATTTTCTCCTGCTTATTAGAAAAAATTACAATCAAACACCTAGATTCCGTACGATTAATCCTTTACTATGATACTTTTATTTTAATAATACCATCTTCCTGGTCTGACTGAACTCTCCCGCTTGTATCCTATACAAGTAAAGCCCTGCTGATACGGGAGAGCCGGCATCATTGGTGCCATTCCATTGCACTGATTTGTAACCGGTACTTTGCTGACTGCTGACCAGTGTTCTGACTTGCCTACCCATCATATCATAAATAGTTATATTTACCATAGCATCTTCCGGTAATTGGTAACGCAGGATGGTCACCGGGTTGAATGGGTTGGGGTAAGCAGGCTGTAAATTAAATTCAGTAATTAACAGGGATCCTCCAGGGATTCCTAGCTGCTCCTGAACGGGAATATAAATGGTATCTGCCCAAAAATAATGTCCCTGGGATCCGATCTCAACTACAACTTCAGCATCCCTGCCCTGAATACAGCTGTCTGCAATGGTAATAGAAAATAATCCCCCCTGTGGAAAATGCATTGAACCCGGGTCAATATTGCCATAATGAAGGAGATTGGTGCTTGCGTTCTCAATACAGTCATCATTTGTATGAAGATAGGCCATGACGTCAATGGTAACTGTTTCACTGCCTTCATTTCGCAGTCCCAATGTGGTAACAAGGAAATCACCCGGGTTGGGAATGGTATCATTAATAAATTGGATTTCCGAAACCTGTACCGGTCCGCTGGTTGTAAAATATGTTAATCCATCATAAATATATTCCTGACCGGTAGAATCCAAAACATTCAAGTCAACCTGTAAAGCCGTTTCATTATCAGGAATTATAATAGTCGTTTTGTATAGACCGGTACTATCATCCAGGGTACAATCGAGTGTATCCGCGATGTTCCCGCTCAGGGGAACAAGCATCAAGGAAACGGCTGATTCCAGGCCAACGAATTGGCTGAGGTCAACCCCTATATCAAATTGGCCGGAACCAGGTGCAAAATATTCCTGCTCAGGAAGTCCCGAGACGAAAACATCCGGCTCCAGACCGACCGAAGCCCAGGCATGGAAGACACATAAATAGATATCCATGTTTTCCGGGTACAGGTCGGAAACAACCTGCAGCATTTTTATCCGGGCGGTAGAAAAGTCATCCCACATAGATAAATATTGCGTATCCCAGGTAAAAACGATGTCTGCAGCAAGGGCCAGGGAGCTGTCAAAATCGGTATTCAGGGGTTCGATATGGTATCCATAATGATCCCCGCCTTCAACCAACAGATAAAACACCTTGTTTGGTATCCCGGAATTGGTGTGCACACCGCCATTATCGTTATTATCATTTGGATTATCCGTCAGTGAATGGAAATATGCATGATCAATATGATCCGGATCATTGCCATTGGGTGGATTGGACATATCCCGGATGAATTTCCCTTCCGGTTCAATAAAAATATCCTCGCCTAATAACCAGCTGGTTGAACCATATACATGATTTTTAATGATATAACCAAACATGTCTGAAAGCGATTCATTTAATGCACCGGACAAATTCTGGTAAACTAATTTCGAACTATGCCCTGTAATACCATGGCCGAATTCATGACCGACAATTCCCAAATCGGCAGACCATGGCGTTGTTGTTCCATAACCCGGCAGGTAGCCGCCAAAACCATAGTCGGTCTTGTCCAAAATCCAGTTGTAGGTCGCGTTCCAACCATTATAATCCACAATAACCATTACAGGATTTCCATTCCCGTCCACACCATTGTAGTTATGGACATTTTTAAAATAATCAATACACCTGCGAATTCCATGATGAGCTTCCGTTCCGGAACGGTAAGAAAGGGAGTCCTCGCTGAGAGTAAATGAATCCACCGCGCTTGTAACCCAGCCTACATTTTCATAATTTGTTAAATACGAAGAAAATGTAAATATCCTGCCTAGATCAGGCCGGCTTTCATCCACCAGGCAATATTGATCATCTTCCGGCAGGTCTACAGGTAAAAATTCCGTCTCGCAGCGATCATTACCCAGCCCCCAGGAAAGATACAATAACATTTCATCACTCCAGCACTGTCCACTGCAATCCTCCACATATCCATCCGCGCAGACACCCTGTTGGATATTCAATTCACACTCAGAATAATCCTGGCCATCGCAATCCCCCAGTTCGTAGCACCAATCCAAGCATAATGCGTCAAAGACACTATATTCTTGAATAAACCCAGAACCTTCATAAATATTTAAATCCGGAATCTCTTCTCCCAGATTTGTAATACCGTACCCAATAGCAGGTCCTTCATGGGCAGCAAGGGGATACTCCATTTCAACAATACCGCTGTGCGCATTAATCAGCAGTGCTACAGGATCATTAACCGTGCCCAGCTGCACTTCGTAGACCAGGGAGGGCTCCCGGTCGTAGGTATGAATGCCAAGCTGAATACTGCTTTTTAGCACTGGTGAACCAGCAACTCTTGTTTTCGCAATGGCAACGGCGTCTTGTTCGGACAGGGTTGGCGCAGTACCAATAGTTATCTCCGGATAATAATCATTTTCAACCGATCCTAGGTGTCCCTGGACATCAAAATGGAATTTCATAAAGCGGTAGAAAACAGGAAGACCATTGAAATACTGCTGGTAAACCAAATGCACCATGTTATGCTTATCTTTGTGTCGGCTGATTCTATTTAATTGGCCGGCAATATCCTGTACACCAAACAGCTGATTGTATTTCCGTATGAAATCATGTATGGTTAAATCATAACCGCCATGAATCTGTTCTGCCAGGGTTCCGCTGAGATGCCGGACCCGGCCGTCAGCATGGTAATGGACAGAGAAAGGTTTGGTAGACGAAATTGATTTTGAATAGACTCGCAGTTCCTGTATGGAACTCAACACAGCCGACTGACCTCCCGTAGCCAGTGAAAATAATAAAAAAATACTAGAGATCAGTTTCACTTGAATTCCTGCTCCTAAAATATTTTAATGATTCTTAACCATATTATATTCCCCGCTTTTGTCTTATATCAATATTAGTATTTGATTTGAATATGAATTAATAAAAAACCCCACTTTATCTTCACATCGTTAACAGTCTGCAATTCTGTTTCCACAGGCAGTCAAAGGGAAACTCATTAATGGCTCATGATGGTTTTATCAATTCTTTGCAGTACCCTGCGAAACCAATGTTTTTCTAATGCTCCTCCCCTGTTGCTGAACATAATGATATCCACACCCGAATCCAGATTGCGAAAAACATAATTTCGAAAGCCGACCCAGCTGCCTGAATGAGAAACGGCTGATTCTTTACCCTTGGTTAAGAACCATCCAAAACCGTAAGAACTGTATGTTGAATCATCGGGGAAAAGAAAATCTTTTAGTGTCCTTTCATCCATAGCGGCCATAGAGCCATCATTCAGGCGGGCTGGTTCGTACATCATTGCCATGCTCCCGGCCGATAAAAGTGTCTGGTTATCCAAAGCGTCCAGCCATTTAGAATAGTCGTTTAAGGAAGTGTAAAGCCCTCCGGCACCAATGATGCCATTGAGAAATGTATAATCATCTTCCCCAAATTTGCCTTTCTTTTTTGTATAGCCCAAGACGCGCTGCGGGCAGTGAAAATCCTTGATCCCCTCAAAAACCTGTGTTTCATCCAGCCCCAGTGGGGAAAAAACATGTTCATCCATAAAATCATAAATGTTTTGGCCACTCACAGTTTCAATGATAGTGACTATCAATTCATATCCTGGGTTACAATATTGATATTTCTCCCCTGGTTGGAAATAGGGCAGCCGGTAAGACTCTTTAAAATATTTGATCATATCCGCATTATTTCGATTCCTGCTGCCCTCCCAGGTTTTAAAAGCTTCATCATAATAATCAGCTATCCCGGAGGTATGATGGACCAGGTGCTCTATGGTTATACCTGTAAAGTACTCATTGG
>Ga0208411_1000848_pt1 | contig 22247 bp, 13 predicted proteins | sample ETN01SmetaG_4_FD_185793 | JGI IMG/M metagenome (GOLD analysis project Ga0208411, IMG submission 185793) | Marine microbial and viral communities from oxygen minimum zone, Eastern Pacific Ocean - ETNP2014F12-01SV261 (SPAdes) (version 2) | ecosystem: Environmental > Aquatic > Marine > Oceanic ... | reverse complement strand
GACGTTGGCCTCCTCCTGCTTCTGGTGTGCTTCGGCGGCCGTCTTCCCTTCAGTGGCCACCTTAACTTCCCCGTCGGCCTTTCCCTTGGCCTTGGTGGCAAGGGTAAATTCGTTAACCGCCTGCTGACGCGCATCCTCTAGCTTCTTGTATTCGGCTTCCGCTGTGGGGACTTTCTTGGCCGTCTCATCGAGCTTCTTCTTCGCGGCGACCTGGTCGGTGTTCAGCTTATCGCGCTTGGCCTTGGAATCGGTAGCCACCTTGCGCTTGTCGGTGGACACCTTGGTCGCCGCCTCAGCAGCTGCCTTGGCTTTATCGGCGGTTGCCTTGGCGGTTGCGCTGATGGCTTCGGCCGCTTTGCCCTGCTGGTCTGCATTCTTAAAAGCCGTGTCCGTTGCCCCCGCCTTGGCTTTGGCAGCAGCTACTTCGTTCTGGGCAGATTTTTTGGCATTGTCATCGCCCGCATTCTTTAATTTTTCTTCAGCCTTCTTTAATGCAGCCTGAGCGGTATCCAATGTTTTCTTGGCCTTATCAGCCGCCGCGCGCTTGGTGGTTGCAGCTTTGGCTTTGGTAGCCGCGGTTGCGGCGGGCGCCTTGGCGGCAGCAGTAGCAGTCTTGGTGACGGCCTCAGCCACCTTGGCGACCTTGTCGAGTTCCGTAAACACCTTCACCTCGTTGTCATAGTCTGCCTTTAGCTTGTTATAGGTCTCTTCGCCCGTCTTCTTTGCGGTGACTGCCTCATCAAGGGCTTTTTTCTTCTCAGCGATCGGCATGGCTTCGGCCTTTTTCTTGGCCTCATCGGCCTTCTTTAAACGGTCAACGGCCTTCTTTTGGGCATCAGTTTTGCCCTTGAGATTGTTTGTGTGATAGGTGACCTCGCTCTTGGCGAAGGCGTGCTCACGATCCTGAGTAGCCAGAGCAAGCTTCTGGTCGCGCTGGCCACGCAACTCGGCTATTTGTTTGCCGTTGGCCGCATTCCAGATTTTCGCGGTGTTATTCTCACTGGCAGAAGCAAACTTGGTCGCATCCGGGCTGATGGCAACGGCGAACACCGGCCCGCCGTGGGTCATACTGCGAACGGCCGCACCCGTGTTGGCGTCCCAGTGACGAACCGTGCCATCCCTACTTCCTGAAAGAATCTGCGTGGCATTGTTTGGCACACGCACAAGGGCGAGAATGGGTTGGCTGTGCCCTTTCATCTCTTTGAGGGGCTTTAACCCGGCTTTTGCATCAGTCGTGTTAATGGTCAGGGCGGTGGCCAGATCCCAAGAACGGATGGTGTTGTCCTCATGCGCGGTAACCAGCAGCTTTCCATCAGTGGTCCAGGTGGCTGCAGTGATCCTGGAGAGCTTTTCCATCTCAAGCTTGGGTGCAACATATTTGCCATCAGCAATGGTCCAGATGTGATAGGTGCCATCGGCAGCGCCAGAAAGAAGACGTACGTTGTCAGGTGAAAAAGCAACGGTGCTCACCGACGACTTGTGGCCGGCAAGAGTCCTGGTGGCCTTGCCGGTAGCAGGGTCAATCAGACGGATGTTGTTGCCCTCCCCGGAGGCGAGCCATTTGCCGTCAGGGCTGATTGCGAGCACAGGGGAATCGGTGCTGAGCGCGATGCTCCGCAGCGCCTTGACGGGTTGACGGCGCCAGAGTTTCGTCTCGCGATAGCCGCCGCTGGCGAGCAGTGTTCCTTCATTATTGAATTTTAGCGAATGAACCATGTCGCGATGGGCCACGCCCTGCTTGTACATGGGCAGCTTGGCCAGAGTGAGGTCAGTGAGTCGGGTGGCCAACGCCTTGGAAGGGATGTGATAGAGGAAAATCTGGTTGGCGCGCCCCGCTGCCGCGTACTGGCCGTCGGGGGTGAGGGCAGTGGAGAAGATGGGGTTGAGACCGGGAGGCAGCGGCTGCCACTCCACCTTGCGGTTGTCGACCACCTCGCCCTTGGCCCCCTGCTGAACCCACAGCTTGAGCAGGCCCAGTTCCTGAGGGTTAAGTGCGCGCGCGGAGACCTTGTTTTCCAGTGGCGGCATGGCGGGATCCTCGGCATGGGTCGAGGAGGTAAAGAGAATGCTCTCCTCGGGCTTGCCGGGGACCACGCTGTCGGCCTCAGCGATGTCCTGGGGTGTCTCCAGAATAAGGTCTGCCTTGGCCTTGGTGCGATTATGGCAGGAAAGGCAGTTGGCTCGCAGGATAGGCAAAATCTCGCTCTGGAAATCCACCGGCTTGACGCGCTTGATTTCAGCCACGGGCAGCGGTCCTTTTTTCGCTGCTTGAACGTTATCTGCCTGCAGGCCGGCCAGAAGCACAGCCCCAATGATGAGGAATTGAATCTCTTTCATGGTTTCCTGTAATATAAATGGTGTTTAATTATTTCTTTGCAGCTTTTTTAACCTCAATAACCTTCAGTTTGAGCGGTTGGGTCACCTTGATGGTCTGTTTCTGCAATTGCATCGTCGCCTCGACGTTCAATGCCAAATCTCCCACGCTCGCCTTGTCGTTGGCGGTGATGGTGAACTTGCCGGTGGCCTGATCCTTGGCAACGGTGAGCTTGGCAACGGTGAGTCCGCTGGTGCCCTTGGGTAAGGCCACGCCGATGGTCACCGGATCCTTGAAATCATACTTGCGCGTGAAGTTCACGGTGAACTCCACTTTTTCACCCTGCTTCACCTGACCGGCGGCAACCGGCTTGAGTTCAATGGGCGCGGGCATCACCTTCACGGTGATGGGCTTGCTGTAGAAGGTCGCCGTGATGTCCTTGGGCTTGCCGGCGTCGGTGAGCTTCTTCGTGTTCGCCGCAGCGGCTGCCTTGGCGCCATCAGCGGCCTTCTTCTTGGCGGCAGCCTCGTCGTTCTTCTTCTTGGTGGCAGCCTTTTGCTCAGCCGTAGCGTCCTTCTTTTTGTTGACGGCCGCCAGTTCGGCGGCGACAGCCTTGGCAGCCTTGTCGGCCTCGGCGGCGGCCCCGTCCGCCTTTTTCTGCGCCTCCTTGGCTGCGTCGATACGCGCCTTGGGCACGCGGCTGTATTTGCCTTTCACCTGGGTGCGCAGGAAAAGCACATGCTCGCCAACGGGCAGCTTGTAGGAGTTCAGGTTCAGGTCAATGATGCCTTCGTCCTTGTTCTTGGCAAAGGTGGCATCCTTGAATTTTGAGAGTGCGCTGTGGCCCAGCAGTTTCATCTTCTTGTCGACACCCTTGAACCCGCCATCCTGTTTGATGGTGAACGGAATCTTCAGCTGGCCGTACACCGAGTGCTCATAAATTTTGTTTTCCTTGGGCTCAAACGCAACCGGGATGACTTCCTCAGCGGTTGCTTGTAATTGCAACGTGTTGGTCAAACGCGCACGAACGGTGCTGCGTTTTGCGGTGCTGTCATACACAACACTGGCGACGCCGGCATTGCGTGCGGCTCGCGTGACCGCCTTGCCGGCAATCATAGACTTTCCCGTAATAGTGATAGCCCCAGACCAGTCGGGCGCATCCCCCTTGGATTGTAACAGGATAAGGGCACTATTCTGGCCAGCGGCAATGGAGGCCTTGCTGGTCGTGATATGCGCCGGCAAGCCGGCAATGGATAGCTCAATTGGCTCATTGAAGTTATCGCGTTTAAACACCATCACCTTGATGGGGAGCACCTCACCGCGCCGCAGAAAACCGGTGGGAAGGGGGACCGCAGTGTTTGCAAGGGCAACGGGCCCTTCAGGCATAGCCACCAGACGGAAGTCTGGTGCTTCCTTGTGGATGGACAGCCGGTAGAGGCTGTCGGCACTGCTCCGGTTGTAGAGGTCATAAAGCAGAATCCGGTAGGTGCCCTCATCCGGCGCCACGAAGCGGAAAGAGGGGTCGACCGACGTGGTATTAAAGGTGGAGCCGCCGATGTTCACGGGGCTATCCTGAACTTCCTTCACGGTACTGACCTTCTCCTTGCCTTCCTTGTCTTTCGTTACGCGCTGAATTCGAAAGAAGGGGTTGGTGGTCGCTCCAAGGCGTTCGCTAACGACCTCAATCCAGTAGGTGTCACCCTTTTTCGCGTCGAAGGTTACCCAGTCACGGTCGCGTCTCGGATAAAACTGGCCGACATATTCGCAGGGGACGGAAATCTTTTGCGCCTTTTCAGGATTGTTGTTGTCGGCGGAAGTCTCGGTCACCACCGCGCTGTCGGCAAAGTGAATGCGGACGGGGTTGGATGCCCCCATCGGGCTGGGCAGGCGATAGTCGATGCCATCAAAACCGGCGGCCACCGGCCCCACCGGCGTGCTGCTGGCAATATTCAAGCGCGCGAGGGCATCGCCGGGCAGGCTGATGGTCACGTCCTTTTTCTGCAGCGGCTTGCCGCCCAGTGCCATGCCCGCGTCCTGGCCTCCGGGAAGGTTGCGACCGTACACCGTGTACTTGCCGTTGCTGCCGGGCTTGCCAACAGGCGGGATGATGAAATCGATATACGGGCGCTGCGAAACAGTCAATCGGTACACGTGCTCCGCGCCACCACCATAGGTGAAGTCATAGACAGCAACGTAGTAGTCGCCAGCGGCCGTCGCGGTGAAATCCAACGGTCGGCCAAAGCGATCGCGCTCCAGCTCCAACTCGTTAGCGTCCTTGAGTACAAGTACGGGCGCCATCTTCGAATCGATATTCGCCGCCTGACACTCAATAAGGACACGCTGGGCCTTCTTCAGGCTCACCTTGAAGTAGCTGTAGTTGCGCGAGCTGGCCTGACCGTTGATGGTGGTGCCAAGCTTGGTCTCCATGGCCTTGTCAGCTGAGGCCCCGGCCGTAGATTTTTCCTCCGGCAAATCGCCCACCGCGAACGCGCGCACGTTGGAGATGCCAAACTGACCGCCGCCTATCTGCACGTCATAAATGCCCACGGGCACATTCTTGGCGATGGTAACGGTGTACTGGTTGGCCACCACGTTGCCCTTGTCGTCCTTCTTGGGCACTGCAGCCAGGCCCTCGTGCGAGAAGAAAAGCCTGCCCGCCCCATCCAGGTCGCCACCACTGATGGTGATCTCCACACTGGTGCCTTGCTGCCCGCCGGCGGGAAAGATGGCGGTCATTCGCGCACGTGGCAGTTGCTGGGCTTGCGTCTCCGGCATCAACCACACCAAGAGCGCGAAAGCCGCCATTACCGTATTTAAGATGGATTTCTTCATTTTACTCTTCCTGTGCCTCATTTCTATTTTCCTCTATGGGATTTGCAGCCTGTGTAAAAAATCTGCCGTTACCCGCATTTGCAGCCATTCCTAGCCCAAATTCATGTGGATTGATAACTTTTGACGCCGTGGACCGGCTGCGCAATCAAAATAATTCATCTATCGGGTCGCCATATGGCAGCACCGGGCTGGGCAGACCGCTGAAGCTGGCGTATTTCACCCTAGTATCGATGCCGAGGTGCCGATACATCGTGGCCAGCACGTCCTGCGGCCGCACCGGCCGCTCCTTGGGTAGAGCGCCCTTGCTGTCTGAGGAACCGACCACCGCGCCTCCCTGAATGCCTCCGCCGGCCACCGCTGCGCTAAATACATTCGGGTAATGGTCGCGCCCGCCGGTCTTGTTTACCTTCGGTGAGCGGCCGAATTCGCCCCAGGCAATGACCATCACGCTGTCCATCAGTCCGCGTTCCTCAAGATCCTGCAGGAGCGCCGTGTAAGCCTGATCCCAGCGCGGCAGGAATCCGTCGCGCATCGTCTCGTATCCCTTCACGTGGGTATCCCACCAGCGCAGATCCACGGTAACCAGCCGCACGCCGGCCTCCACAAGACGCCGGGCCAGCAAAACGCGCTGGCTCCAGGCCGGCACGCCGCAGCGATCAGGCGTGGGCGCGTTGTAGCGCTCCATGAAGCCGTAACGCTCGCGAATATTCATCGGTTCAGCGTCCAGGTCGAAGGCATCACGTGCCTTGGAGCTGGTAACAATATCTAATGCCTGTTGTTGAAACTTGTCCGCGGCCGCGACATTGCCGCTACCGTCAATGTCCCGGCGAATATTATCAAAGCCGGTGAGCAGATTGCTGCGTGTATCAAGGCGGTTAAGGGAGAGCCCCTCGGTCAGCTCGAAATTGGGCACCTCAAACTTGCCGCCATTCTTTGGCCAAGTGCTGCTGTCGGCGGGGTCAACCTGTGTGTAGAATGGCGAATACTTTTTGCCGAGGTAGGCCGCCTCCACGCCCGGCAGGGATCGCGGGATCATCACGTAGGATGGCAATCCGGGGTTCAAGTGCCCCAGCTGCTTCGCGACAATGGAGCCGCAGCTTGGGTACACGTTCACATTTGGATTGGCCTTGCTGGGCGGATAGCCGGTGAACATGACCTGGTCTCCCGCCGAATGACCCGGCTGGTCGTGGTGCAGGCTGCGGATGATGGCGAACTTGTCGGTCATCTTCGCGCACCTGGGCAATAGATCGCAAATCTGCGTGCCGGGCACCTTGGTGGACATCGCCCCAAAGGCGCCGCGGTAATCCTGTGGCGCCTCAGGCTTGGGGTCCCACGTCTCGTGCTGGCTGGCGCCGCCTCGCTTCCAGAGAATGATGACGGACTTTTCGCGTGAGACCTTTTTGCGATCCTGCACCGCCGCCTCGGCACGCATGAGGTTATCCAGGGAAAGGCCGCCCAAACCCAGCGCGCCGGCCTTTACAAAACCACGCCGATCCATCTCCAAGCTGCGCCGAAACTCCGGGCAGCCAACCAGATCGGCGCGTTTATGCGAGCGGTTCGCCATGAGGCGATTTGGAACCGGTTAATGGTTAAAGAGGTATTCCTTGGTGTTGAACAACGCCCAGATGATATCCTCGTAGGAAGACTTGCGGTCGGCAGGCTTCTTAACGCCCTTGTCATCCTCAACCTCACGGTCAAGGTGCTGCCGGGCGAGGAAAATCTCGCTGGCTGATGGCTCGCGGGAGAAGGCGAGCATGAACAGGCTGCGAATCCTCCTGCCCTCCGCATCGGCTCTGCCGGTTTGCGTTTTTTCCAGGGCCACCTGTGCGGCATTGGATTTGGCCAAGGCCGGCTTCTGCTTCTTGTTGATTAATTCAGTCAGCTTCTTCTTGAGGTCATCAGTCTTGGCGTTGGCCTTGGCCTTCTGGACCTCGGCATTCACTGCGCCAAGCGCCTTGTCGGCGGCGTCTTTCTCGGCCTGAGCCTTGGTGAACGCCTCATCGGCGGGCGTTTTTTCTCCGACAAGTTTGGCCGCACGGCCACTGCCGCTGGAAAGCTTGCCCTGAATGTCCTTGGAATTAAGCAGGTGCAGGCTCTGGGCCAGACTGGCGTCACTGGAGCGTTCGCATTCGCAGGAACTGGAGCTGTCGGGCCGGCCGAACACCGTCAGGAAGTAGGACTGACTGTTGAAGCTGTTATCGGGCAGCTGCACCGCGCGCGTGCCCACGGGCAATCCACTGAAGCTGGGCTGGGCGCCAGTCATCTGGTTGATGGCATCATAGAGCACCTCGGCGTTCAGGCGCTTGGGGTAGTAGCGGCTAAAATAGGTCTTGTCCTTCGCGTTGTACTCGTTGGGAATCGAGCTAAGTTGATAGGTCTTTGATTGGCAGATCGTGCGAATCAAATCCTTCATGTCAAAGCCGTTCCTAATGAAGTGCTGTGACAATCCCTCGAGCAGCTCAGGATTAACTGCAGGATTGGTTTCGCGCATGTCATCCTCTGGCTCCACCAACCCGCGGCTGAAGAAGTGTTTCCAGTAGCGGTTTACCAGCGTGGGGGCGAAGAATTTGTTGTTTGGTCCGGACATCCAGTCCACCAGCGCGTGGCGCGGATCATCATCTGCTGTAAGGTCCAGCGGCTTGTCGCCGAGGGCAGCAGCCTTTACCATTTTCCCATCCTTCTTGTTGGCTGTCTGCGCCACCTTGCGCGTGTGGTAGATAATTTCCTCTCCTGGGTTACGCCCCGGCTTACGGCCTATCGTGGAAAAAAAGGCGCTGAAGCTATAGTAGTCCTTCTGGCTCCATTTTTCGAAGACATGATGGTGGCACTGAGCACATTGCATACGGGTACCCAGAAAGAGCTGCGCGGCGTCCTCCATCTGCGTCTGCATAGTCTTCACTTCACGGTACCAGGTAGCCGCCGGGTTCTGCTTCATGTCTCCCGATGCCGCAATGACGGAGCGCGTAAACTCGTCGTAGGACATGTTCTGGTGCAGCGAATCCCTAATCCACCCATAAAAGGCGTAGTTGCCCCGCATAGCCGAGGCATTGCCGCGCTTGTTTCTAAGGAGGGCACTCCACTTGTTGGCAAAATAATCGGCGTAATCGGTGCTGGCCAACAGGCCATCGATGAGCTTGTCGCGCTTGGCCGGGTCGGTGCTCTTAAGAAACGCCTCGGCTTCTTTCTCTGTGGGCAGACGTCCGGCAATATCAATAGACACCCGCCGAATGAAAGTAGCCTCATCGCAAACGCCCGAAGGAGGCATCCCTACGCGCTTGAGCTTGCTGAACACCATTTCATCAATCAGGTTGCGGGGTGCCGGCGTCTCGGGCACCGGCATACCTAGCGGCACGCTGGCCTGATAAACCGCTACCTGACCCTGATAGCGGATCATTACTGACACATCACCGGGTTGTTCGAAAAAGGTCACATGACCTTCCTTGTCCACCTCGGCAACCTCCTTGTCGTTGGCCTCATAGAGTGCGGTGCGCGTCACGTCCTCGCGCCGCCCATCGGCATAGATGGCGGTAACAGATAATTGTTGCGAGGCGTTTAAAGTAACATACCGTTGCTTCGGGAAAACCTCCAAGGCAGCCACAGCCGGGTCGTCATAGTTGCTGTCCTTCATGCCTTCCTTGATCCAGTCAACGATCAGGTTCCAGTTATGGGAAGCAGGCTCCAGGCGTAGGCCTCCCCCGTGGGGGATGATGTTGCCGCTCTTGAGCAAAAGCAGGCTGTTCTCCGGGGCCGCCGGCGACAGGCGTCGGCCGCGCGATTCCTTCACCAGAAACTCATGGTCCTCGTCCGGATTAAAGCCGAGCAATGAGAGCCGGAACCCGTTCTGGCCCGTGCCGGCTTTGCCGTGACAGCCAGCCCCTGCATTACAGCGGGCCTTGGTGAATACGGGTACAATCTCATCGCGGAAATGTACCGGCGTGTGAACATCATATCCGGTTACCTTAACCTTCACTGAAGCGCTCAGTCCGCCGGGATAGGTGGCGGTGATAACAGCATCCCCGTTGCCGACTGTCTCAACAAAACCGGTCGGCGAGATGGTCACCACCTTGGCGGGCGAAACCGCGTATTTCACCTTGTGCGTCACGTCAACCGGCTGGCCCTTTTCAATCGTCTCGGCAACCAGTTGTTGGCGGGCGCGATTGCCCTTCATTTCAAATGCATTGGCGGCCCCTGCCTGAGCGGTCAACTCGAGTGCGTCTGGCTTGGCGTCTGCACACAACACGCCGGCCAGCAGTCCCACAAACATCCATGTTTCGATCTTTTTCATAAGCTTTAGTTAAGGTTCCTCGAGTTTACAGCATATCACACATAATCCGCAACTCTATATAGGCAGCCAGATTCCCCATTTTGACGCACGCCAGATACTCACATTCATATTACCTATCCAAGTTAAATTACCTATTTACAGCCATAAAATCATGTCAAACCAACTCTTTCATGGGCTGCCAGCCCTCCACCAGGTATCGCGGCCGTCCGGAAAGATCGTTTAGAGTGGTCTCGTTCGCATTGAAGCCGAGGTTGTTGTACAGGGTCGCGTGCACCTCCCCCATGTGGACGGGGCGCTCAGCAGGCTCGGCGGCGTGCTTGTCGCTCGCGCCAATCACCTGCCCGTGGCGCATGCCGCCACCCGCCATGAACGCGCAGCTCACGTTGGGCCAGTGGTCGCGTCCGGCGTTCTTGTTGATGCGCGGTGTGCGGCCAAACTCGCCCCAAGCCACCACGCTCACGTCCTGATCCAGTCCGCGCGAGTGCAAATCCTCAATCAATGCGGAGAGGCCCTGGTCAAAGATGGGCGCGTGGCCCTTCACCCCATCAGTATTGTTGCTGTGAAAATCCCAGCGGCCAAAGTTGAGAGTTACACAACGCGCACCAGCCTCGACCAGGCGCCGGGCCAAAAGGAAATGCGTGTTGTCGCGCGGCGCGCCATCTCCCACGCGTTTCGCGTCGCCCGTGCCGTAACGCTCGCGAATCTTCGGGTCTTCCTTCTCGAGGTTGAGCGCGTCGGCCAAACGCGAGGAGGTCAGCACCCCGAGCGCCTGTTGAGTGAAGGCGTCCATGCCATCGAGCAGGCCGCTACTGTCCGCGTCGCGCCGAAACCGATCGAAACTCTTGAGGAGCGAATGGCGCCGGCCAAACCGGTTCGCACTCACGTTATTAAGCTTCAGGTCAGCCGCGCTGGGGCCAGTCGGCTTGAAGGGCCCGTTGGCCACGCCAAGAAATCCTGGCTTACCGGAGGAACCATAGGGCGGGTGCCCCGCCTTGGGTGCCAGCCCGACAAAGGGCGGCACCCCGGGAACATGAGATCCCTGTAACTTGGCGATGGCTGCTCCGATGGAGGGCCAGCCGCCGGGCGGTTGGCCGGTCTGGTTAAGGGTGGAACCCTTTCGGCCGGTATAGCACATGAACGAGTCGTGGGAACCATTGGGCGCACCGATGATGGAGCGCACGGCAGTCCACTTGTCCATGATGCGCGCCAGACGCGGCAACATCTCGCCAATATGGATGCCGGGGACATTGGTCGAAATCGATCCAAGGTCACCACGAACCTCGCGCGGGGCCTCAGGCTTGGGGTCAACAAGATCCTGGTGCGGCGGGGCGCCCGCCATGTAGATCATGATGATGGCCTTGTGCGACTTACCCTTGCCGGCAACCGCTTCGGCCTGCAGCAGTTGCGGCAGTGTCAGGCCGCCCAGACCCAAGGTTCCCACCTGCAAAAAGTTGCGGCGGCTTAATCCTCCGCCTAAGGGCGAAATATCCTGTCCATCAATTTGAAACATTCAGTCGCTTTATGCGGCAAGGGCCGGCGGATTTTTACACCCGTCGGCCGTGCCAATATCCAACTTCTAGGTTGGGTCAGATCAGTTCCTTGATCGGCCCACGCCCTGAATCCGTCAGGAACTGCGGGCGACCATTCAAGTCACTCAATAGCGGGCTACCCACGCCAATACCCACGTTATGGTAAAGCGTGGCGATGATTTCCTGAATGTGCACCGGGCGACTGGTTGCCTCGCCGCCGAGTCGGTCGGTGGCACCAATCATCTGCCCGTTGCGCATGCCGCCACCGGCCATCAACGCACCCATCACCCGGGTCCAGTGGTCGCGCCCGCCCTTATTGCCGTTCACCTTCGGGGTGCGGCCAAATTCGCCCCAGACCACCACGCTCACGTCCTTATCCAGGCCGCGGTCGTGCAGGTCGCCTACCAGCGCCGAGAGTCCGATATCCAGCGCGGGCAACTGTTTCTTCAGGAGCGAAAAGTTGTTGCTGTGCGTATCCCAGCCGCCCCAGCCCATGCCGACAAACCGGGCGCCCGCCTCCACCAGCCGCCGGGCGGTGAGAAAACTCTTCACGCTGCGGTAGCCCTTGGGCACATCATAGCGCGCGGTAATTTTCGGGTCCTCCTTGGCCAGGTCCAGCGCATCGAGCACGTGGCTTGAGGTAATGATGCCCAGCGCCTGTTTGTTGAAGGTGTCCAGACCCTCCATCATCCTGGATGAGTCCACATCACGGCGGAAACCATCGAAGCTGGTCAAAAGCGCCCTGCGGTCATCCAGCCGGTCGGTGGTGATGCCATTGAGCGAAAGGTCGCCGCGCCCCTTGCCCCTGGGCGTAAAGGGATTGTGTGCCGCTCCAAGGAAGCCCGCGCCCGTGGCACGACTATCAAGGCCGAAGTAGGGTGGGGTGCCGTTCTTGCCCTGACCCTCAAGCTGTGAAAGCACTGAGCCGATCGCCGGCCAGCCGCCGGCCGGTTGCGGTCGGTTGCGTGCACGACCGGTCATCAGGTGGAACGAGTTATGGTCGCTCACGTTACCAACCACCGAGCGAATGGCGGTGAACCGGTCGAACGTCGCCGCCACGCGCGAGAAGTGCTCGCAAATGCGCACGCCCTTTTCCTTGGTGTTGATGGCGGAAAATTCACCGCGATATTCCCGGGGGGCATCCTCCTTGATGTCCCACATGTCGGTGTGGCTCGGTCCGCCCGAAAGGTGGATCATGATGATCGACTTCTGGCGCTTCGCCGATGCCCCTGCCTGGTCTTCCGCCCGCAGCAACTGCGGTAACGTCAGGCCGCCCATGGCCAGGCCCCCAATCTGCAGGAAGTTGCGCCGCGACACACCGTCACAGCAAGGGTTACTCTGGTTCTCTGATATCTCTAACATGGCTGGGGGTCCTTCAATTGCCCGGTTTAATTCTTTCTCCCAAATACATTACCCTTAAATGATCAGTTCCTTCAGCGGACGGCGACCTTGATCAACGAGATAACGCGGCCGACCACTCAAATCCGAGACCATCGTCGAGGTGATGTTAATGCCCATGGCCGTATAGAGAGTGGCAAACACGTCGCCAAAATGCACCGGCCGATCCGTCGCCTCGGCCGCCTGCCAATCCGAAGCACCAATCACCTGACCGTGCTTCATGCCGCCACAGGCCAATACCGCGGTGGAAAGCTTCGGCCAGTGGTCACGCCCGGCACCCTTGTTCACCTTGGGGGTGCGGCCAAACTCGCCCCAGACCACCACGCTCACGTCCTTATCCAAGCCGCGGTTGTGCAAGTCTTCCACCAAGGCAGTCAGTGCCTGGTCGAGCATTGGCATGTCCTGCCGCGCACGCTTGAAGTTGCCGCCATGCCAGTCCCAGCGACTGAAGGCGATGGTCACGCAGCGCACGCCGGCCTCCACCAGTCGGCGCGCCATCAGGAAATCATCCAAGAGTTTATGCGAGCCATCAGACTGTTTCTTCTTTGAACCGCGCCCGTAGCGATCGCGCAACTTCGGGTCCTCCTTCTCCAAATCCAGTGCAACGGCCAGCTGACTGCTGGTCAACATCGCCATTGCCTGCTGGTTGAAGGCGTCCAGTCCCTCAATGGCGCGCGTGGTGTCCACGTCGCGGCGCAGGGTATCAAAACTGTCGAGCAGGCTCTTGCGGTTGCCCAGCCGGTCGATGGTCATGCCTTTGAGGCTCATGTCCTCACGCGCGTTGCCGTCCTTGTTCGGGGTGAAGGGACTGTGCGCAGGCCCCAAGAAGCCTGCGGTGCCCGGGTCTCCCCATTGCTTGTGCCCGCAATTGGGGGCCAGACCCACGAAAGGCGGCATGCCCGGCTTGGTCGAACCATGAAGCTTGGAGAGTGCTGCTCCCATACTCGGCCATCCTCCTGGCGGTTGGTTGGCCGTTGTGCGGCGACCGGTCATGCATTGCCAGGCATCATGCCCCCCCGTAGCTCCCACCATCGAACGAATGACGGTGAACTTATCCATCATCTTTGCCATGCGCGGAAACAGCTCACAAATTCGAGTGCCAGGGATATTGGTCGGGATTTCCTTGAGTTCGCCGCGAATCTCCTTGGGCGCATTGGGTTTCATGTCCCACATGTCCTGATGGGGTGGTCCGCCGGGAAGAAAGATATTGATGATGGCCTTGTGCGACCTTTTGGTGCCCTGTTTTTCCTCAGCCTGCAGGATCTGCGGCAACGACAAGCCGCCCATGGTCAGCCCTCCGATTTTCAGAAAACTCCTCCGCGTAACCCCGTCACAGAACTTATATTTTTGGCCGGTAATTGTGAGCATGGCTTTAGCTGGGTCTAGTACTGGTTTATTCGACGCATCCACCCCATACGCCATTCATCCCACCGTAACATTCTCAACAAAGAAAGTCACTGTGATTTAGCGCATTTTTAGCCGTTTTTTGCTTGCAGGGCAAAGCGTTGATTATCACCGAAAGAATCAGCCTAGAGGGCAGGGGTAACCGTGGTTTCCGGCTCCACTGCGGGCGTGGGGACGGGGCTTAAACGGTACACTGCCTGAAGTTCGCTAAATCCCTTAATTTCCATGGGAGGCAATGGCTCGGCAGTACGCCCCTCCCGGGCCTCCTCACAGGTTGCCTCATCGACAAGAATATCCATGGGCCCAGCCACGGTACAGAGGCGGCTGGCAAGGTTTGCCCCCTGACCAATAACCGTGAAATTCAGCCGTTCTTCCGATCCCATAAATCCCGCCAGCATTTGGCCTGTCGCCACTCCCACTCCCACATGGATATCCCTGCCCGACATCATGTTCAGAACCTTGCGTTCGCTAATCATCGAACGGGCACAGGCCACTGCCTTCGCTGGTGCATCCGGATCCCTTTTCCCCGCCCCAAAGACCGCCATAATCATGTCGCCCACAAACTTGTCTACGAGCCCTTCGTGTTCGTGGACAACTCTGGTGAGGGCCGTCATATGTTCGTTAAGTAATGCCACGGCTTCCTCAGGAGACATGCCCTGCGTAATTTGGGTATATTTACGCATATCACAAAACACCACAGTCATCTCATGGGTTTTACCTCCAAGATGTCCGTTGCCGGCCATGAGTTCCTCGGCTACCTCCTTGTCAGCAACCTTGTTCAAGACATCGCGATACCTGTTTTTTAACGATAACTCTTCGGCTGTTTCATTGAAGGCCCTAGCCAGCCGGCCAAGCTCATCATTGCTGCGCACAGGAATCCGTACATCGTAATCCCCTTCACGAAGTTGCATGGTGGCCCTGTAGAGACGTCGAAGCGGCTTAAAGAGCCCCAAGGAAATCAACCAGCTAAGGCCCACAGCCACAAAACCCATCACGGCTCCGATCCCGAGAATTTGAGCCTTTATTTCACTCTGGACGGCCAACGATTGGGACCAGTCATAAAGCCCCACCTTATGTGCCTTGGGCAAGGCGGGGTGCGAATCCATGGGTGCCACAAAAACCTTATGGGGAACGCCGTCCAATTCCAGAAATTCGTGTTTATCTGCCTGGGGCTTCTTCATGGCCCGGGCATTTTTCCTCAGCCATTTTTCTACCTTGGGCAGGTCTGCTTCCACAATGGTCGAGGAAAGGAGCGCGCCATCCACCCAGACCCCGGAAGAAAGATCGCTGATCTCATTGAGGGCCAGCTCGCTACGCCGGTTAACCGGAAAGCCCATAATCATGGTGCCCACCGTCCTGCCGCCTTCGGCTTGCTTAACCGGCAAACACACCACTTCAAGGAGTCGCCGGGTTCCATTCTGGCTGCCAACGGATAAATAGCCGGTAGCCGATTTATTCAGGCCCACCAACCCCTGGTATAGATCGTCGATTTTGTCACGGAATTCGCGCTGTCCCCGGCTCTGGAAATATCCGTTGATCGATCCTTCCGGAAGCAGAAACTCGCCTTGTTCCCCAAGAAAAACCAGGTATGAGGCTGTTATCCGGAAACGACGCTTGGGAACATGGATGACCGGTGGCTGGTCTGGTTGTTCTTCCGTCTTGAGGAGTTTCTTGAGCAGGGACTCAGCCAACACCGGAGCCATGGCCTGCCAAGCCAGTTTGTAGAGCCGATTGGCTTCCTTTTCTTCCAGTGCAACCTGTACCTCTTCACGTTGAACAAACTGGGCTGCCTGAGCTTGGGCCTCATTTAGGCGCTCTGCCTGCTCCCGTGGAAGGTATTGTAGCTGCTCCTCTACCCGAACGCGAAAGAGTCGGTCATTGGCCTGTTCGACTCGTTTCAAGGAAACCGTCAGCGAAACGGCGGTGGTGAGCGCCACCACCAGCAGCATCGACAAAAGTATTTTTACCCTAAATCCCATCGAAATCATTTACTTGGCGGCTTAAAACAATGCCCTAAGCCACTAGTAAAGACGCAGGGAGGAGGCAAAAGGATTCAATTAAAAGGAAAATCCTCATGCAAAAAAAAGACGCCCGGAAATTCCCGGGCGCCTGTCTTTCACAAGGGGGGGTGGAAACTAATTAATGCCATCCTCCGCGGCAAACCTGACCACTTGGATCATATGTAGCTCCAACATGCTGAATGTTTTGCTTGATGGACATTTGCATCTCTATAGAGGTCACTTGCTTCACGCTTCCGTCGGCCCACGCCAAGGTCCCCTGGTTTTCATCCAGCCCACTCATGGCGTAGCGCTTGTCTCCAGATGCGCCAATCCACTCTTCATCCTTGGCGGAGGTAACGCCCTTCACCCGCACAGTGCGATGCACCGGGGCCCAGTTATGGGTCCAGTTATTCATGGCGTTGGCAGCTGAGCCGGTCGGGTTATCGCCCTCGAAGTTACGGGTAAAGAGGGTGATCGAGGCAGAGCCACTCAGCTCATCTGCACTCTTGTGCAGGCCATAGCTCAGGCCGCGCTGGTGCACGTAGGCACTGTTCCACCAGGAACGTCCCCAGCCATCCATGTGGCCAGCCGCCTTATGGGCATGCTTGGAATCCTGATCGTTGGTGCGCTTGCACTTGGGATCGGTAGGGGAGAGCAATGAATTTGAGGTTCCCAATTCATCCCTGAACGTTGCATTCGTAAAGATGAAACGGATATCGCCAGCCAGATGAACGAGGGCACCCCTGTTCCTGGCCAGCCTAGGCCGCAAGTCGGTATTGTTCCAAGTTTGTGTAGCCTGCTTTTGCCAGCTGTTGTTTCTTTTGTGGGCCCTTCCTGCATACAGCGCGGTCTCCCCGGCCTGATGGGCCGCATCTTCAGCGGTCTGATACCAAGGGTACATCTGCTCGTTCTCTCCAGAGTACCTTGAGAGAGCTTTTTGAAGTTGACCTACCTTGTTGGAGCACTTCATACGGTTGGCCTTTTTCTTGGCCTTGGCCAATACGGGTAAGAGCATGGAGGCTAGGATGCCGATTATGGCAATCACCACCAAAAGCTCGATTAAAGTGAACGCTTTTTTTGAATTTTTCATTTTTTGAAGAATTTTAATTATTAGGGTTATGGGGGGACACCCCCCAGATGGACAGTTCTTCGCAAAAAACATGCCAGTAATTCTTTTTTGGTGATTTATGCCAATTATAGGGCCCATGTTCTTCTTTGGAGGGCCAATCTCTCTTTTCAACTAACATCTTGCCCACTTAAGGTTATTTGTTGATCAATCCTTCCATTATTGTCATCTATAATGCGTGATTCTCACGCAGAGTCGCGTAATAAGGTAAATTATGGCTTTCAATTCCGTGCCCATTTACGGCACTCTCCCCCTCTTTAAGCGGCAAAAAGTCGTGACCTAACAACCTGTAGAAGAAATGAAAGACCTCCTAAAACTATTACCAATTCTTGGCCTAGCATTGTTACTGAACCTGACCCTTGGCTGTACCGAGACTGCAGACATGGGGGATGATACCCCTCCTCCTGCCGAAGACGGATATGATGGTGGCGGTGCGGATAAAGAACAACCTCCGGGGGAACCAGGCAACCTAAAATCCCCCGATTTTGATAAGAAAGAAAAAGCCAAAGAATAGCTATTCTTAAGCCTCATTTTTATTCTCCCCCGGGCCTTGTGTTTCAAGGCCCTTTTTCTTGCTCTGGAACCTAGGAGCTAGGGCAACTGGGTAAGGCGGATATTGCGATACCAGGCCTCACTCGGCGGTCCGCCGTGGATTTGGACCGCAATCACGCCCTCAACCGGAATCGTGGGGTCAGGCTCCGTGTAATCAATGGTCTGGGTGCCATTGATAAAAAGCCGGATGCGCTTACCCTCGCAGCGGATCTCGTATCGGTTCCATTGATCGGGTTTAAGAATCTTCTCGATCACCGCCGGGTCCGCCTTCGAAAGCACGGTACGCCGACGCGATTCGTCATACAGGCTTCCCCACCAGCCCTTACCCATGTCGGCCTGATAGCCAATCACCTCATGATGATTGGGGATTCGTTTGGTGCGAATCTGAATCCCGGCATTGGCCTTGGGACCGCCCAGTAACTTCACTTCCAGCTTAAGAATGAAGTTTTTGTAGGTCTTCTTGGTGCAGAGAAACTCGTTGCGGGCAATCTTCTCCTTCAGAGTACCCCCCACGATGGCTCCCTGCTCAATCCGGAATATTTTCTGGTTCCCTTCCCACCCCTGAAATGTCTTCCCATTAAACAGGGTTTTTTCCTTTTCGGCCCCCCCAAGGTCCGAAAACACACAAAACAAAATTCCGTAAATTAGATATTTCACAATAGTAATTTTATCATTTAAGTGGTCTTGCGTCGAATTATTTGTGTCATAATCAAACAATTTTGCTTTATTTGCGGTCCCCTTTTGTTTCTTCTCAAATGATAGCTGTCTGTCTTGGCGGAAGTGGTGCAAACGCGTGGGAGATAGATATTGCAAAAAAAATGAGCGGCCAAAACCTGTCCATCCGGCTGAACAGTGATAACCCAAACCATCACCTGTGGAATAACCACGGGACGTGGTGGCTTCATTACACCTTGCACCTGCCTGACCACACCAAAAAACGAATACGCAAGAGCCTGCGCACCCAGGATGTGGAGGAGGCTCGACGCCTCCGAGACAAATTTTTGGCAGGCAACTAACCTTTTCTTGGCCTTTGAAGCTCTTATCTTGGCCTTCGTCTTCTCCGCCCTCCGCTCTCAAGAGTTTGATCTGCTGAATTTCCGTTGCCAAATCAGGGCACGAGTTTGACCATTCTGTGTCCATGAAATTTCCCCTGCGCACTGCTCTCCATCTCTGGCTGGCAACCCTGCTGCCTCTCGCTGCGGCCGAGCCCAAAAAGGAAATGGCCAATTTACTCAAACAGCAGCCGCTCAAGTCCGGCGCGGCCACCCAGGGCCTCGCGTTGGGCAAGAAGTTCTTTTACGGCGCAAACGCAACCACGCTGTGCCGCTTCGATAAAAACTGGAAACTAATCGAGCAAAAACCCATCACGATCAAGGGAGTCAACCACCTGGGCGCCATTTACTACCGCGACGGTTTCATCTGGGGCGGTTTCCTTAATCACGTACAGGTGAACGGCAAGTCTGACCCCACCCAAAACCGATCCATTATCGCGAAGATTCGCGCGAAGGATTTCAAGGTGATGCAGACGTGGGACATCACGAAGGATGTCACGTGGATTGACCCGGTGTGCTTTGATGGCAAACACGTCTGGGTCGGCGACCTCAGCGACCTGGGCCTGCACCGTTACCTGCTCAAGGACGGCAAACTCACCCGTGACGGGATTTTCCGTTACCCCAAGGCGATGCATTTTTCGCAGGGCATCCGCATTGTCGGTAGCAAGCTCTACACCATCCACACCTTCGGCACGATGGACGGCCTCTTTGAATTTGATATCCCTGCCACGCTTTCTGACGCCATCAACCAGCCCGCGCGCGTGTGGCCGATTCAGGAGACAAAGATGCACCTGGAAGGCTTTGCCTTCATCCCCGGCCAGCCCAACAGGCTCTGGGAAGCGCAGGGCAAACAGGTGGATCTCTACGAGTTAAAAGGCCTGCCCACCAAGGCGCCTTAAATTCACTTTTTCTCCCGCACCACCGGCGTCTTGAAGCCCTCGATCTTGTTGTCGATCAGCTTCACGTCCTTGGTTTCCTCGCCCACATGCACGCCCACGCGCTGTTGCGCGCCGCGGGTTTCGCGAATCTCATTGGCCTTCAGGGTAATGTCGCGGATGTTGCCGCGCACCTCGACGCCGATACCGGCCTCATTGCCGCTGTCGATGATGCGGTTTTTTTCCACGCGATTTCGGTGCGGTCCAAAATCCTTGCCGCGGGCGTCGGGACGAAAAACGATGCCTCCCTTTTTGCTGCGCAGCACGTCGTTGTTCAAAATGAAATTGTCGGTGTCGCGGTGCCCGATCGAAATGCCGATATCATTCTCAATATTGATGTTGTTCTCGGCAATGCCGTGCCGCACTCCCCAGCAGAAAAAGATGCCGATATTGTTTCGCTCAAGCTTGTTGCCGCGCATCACCGGGCGTTGCGAGCCGCTGCCCGGGTGCAGGCCCAGGCCGTTGTGGTCATGCGAATGACAATTCTCCACCACCACGTCGTGGCAGATTTGCCAGCTCATGCCATCGCCATTGTAGTTGCGCGCCTCCACGTTGCGAAAAGTCAGCCTACTGCAGTCCTGCGCAAAAATGCACCCGGCATAGTTGCCGTTGAGGTTTTCGTTGTTCGCCCGGTTGCCATCAAGGGTAATATTCTCAATGGCCACATGCTTCACGTGCTCGCAGTTCAGGAGGGGGAAGAGCGTGGCCGCTGTCGGGTTTCCGGAGAGCCAAAGGTTCTTGCGCAGGCCGGCATTGAGCTTGAAGCGATTGCCGCTGCGCGCCATCAGCGTGCGCTTGATCACGGTGTTGCCCCCGTCATGCGGATTTTTTGCACGCAGACAAACCCCATCACCCACCTTGAACCCCGTAGCGTTCTCCAGTGTAATTTCCTGGTCGTACCAGTCGCTGTCATCAGCGAGCTTCACTTTCACTGACGCTTCCTTGATTAAAACGCTATCTTCTCCACTGCCCAAGATCCGCACCTTGTCGCGCAGGTGAACGGCGTTGCGCAGGCGATATTCCCCGGGCAACACCTGTACCGTACCCCCTCCCATGCGTGCCATGTAGTCCACAGCCGCCTGCAGCGCTTTTTCATTCGTGCCCACAAGATCCGCCTTCTTGGGCCCCACGGAAATGGAAAGCCGCTTCTCCCAGTCCGGCTCGGCCTCCCTATCCCCGTCGGTGGCCTTGGGATTGGTTACTGGCGGGCGTTTGCCCGCCAAGGCGAGGCCCGTCATGAGCAGGCCCGAGGAGGCAAGAAAATGACGGCGGGAGGCAAAAGGCGTCTTCATGGATCAAGGGTATCAATCAAGGGAGCCGTGTAAACATCCAATGCCCCGTCAAAGGACAGGACAAATCCATTTGGCTATTGGACGTTGGACACTCGTACCGCCTACACCTTATAGTCCGCGGCGTGTACCTGCCCATGGCCAAGCGCGTTTTGCTTGAGACGGACAAGCGTCTGCTCTGGAAGTTTGCCTACAACTTTGGTTGGCGCGGGATGCGCAGTGTGCAGCGGTTTAAGGCTGGCCTGGAAAAGGGCGAGTATTTCCCGCCGTTCCTCTACATCTCTGTGCTCAATTCCTGCAACCTCAACTGTCAGGGCTGTTGGGTGGACGTGAAGGCGCCGCAGGAAAAAATCCCAGCCGAAAACCTCCATCGCCTCATCAGTGAAGCCAGCGAGGCAGGCAACAGTTTCTTTGGCATCCTTGGGGGGGAACCTTTCATGTACAAGGGCCTGCTGGATATCCTGGCCAAACATCCGAAATGTTATTTTCAGATTTTTTCCAACGGCCAACTCATCACCGATGAACTCGCCAAGCAGATGCGCACGATGGGCAATGTGACCCCGCTGGTTTCCATTGAAGGCAGCGAACTGGTGAGCGATGAGCGCCGCGGTAAAAATGATGTCTATAGCAAAAGCATGGAGGGCTTGTTGAACTGCGTAAACAACAAGCTGCTGACGGGAGTCGCCACCAGTCTGTGCCAAAACAATATGGATGATCTCCTGCAGGAAAGCTGGCTCGATAAACTCATTGATCTGGGCGTGATGTACGCCTGGTATTACACCTACCGCCCTGTCGGCCCGGACCCCAACGAACAGCTTTGCCTCACGCCCGAGCAGCAACTCGAGATTCGAAAGTTTGTGGTGGAGATGCGCACCAAAAAACCCATCGCCATCGTTGATGCCTATTATATGGCCGACGGCCAGGCGCTCTGCCCCGCAGCCACCGGCATCAGCCATCACATCAGCCCGTGGGGCGCCATTGAGCCGTGCCCGATTATCCAGTTTGCAAAAGAAAATATCCGTGATGAACGCCACATCCGTGATGTGTTCGTGCAAAGCGATTACCTGAAGGATTTCCGCCGCCTGGCCAGCGAGACCACCCGCGGCTGCATGGTGCTCGAACACCCCGATAAACTAAAAGAATTTGTGGAGCACCACGATGCCCCTGATGGCACGGCGCGCAAAACCGCCGTAGCCGAGCTTGAGGCGATGGGAAACCGGCCCAGCCAATGGAACCGATCCGATCAGGTTCCCGAGAAGAGCTGGGTGTACAAGGTCGCCAAGAAATATTTCTACACCGACTTCGGCGCGTACAGGAATCTCAAAGCCGACTAGGCCATGGGGCCAACGTCCTAATTGGACACAGAAACTAGTGTTACGGTACAGTCTGGCAACGCCTTCTTGATCGAATCAACTTCTTGCTGTGAAAGATTTGGCCCCGGTGTGAGGAAAAGAAACTGCAGGCTGCTCATTGTCTTTAGCCCCTCAAACTCAAGATCGTTGTTGCCTGTCAAGTCTAGGCCCGTCAATTC
>Ga0208411_1000847_pt1 | contig 22254 bp, 17 predicted proteins | sample ETN01SmetaG_4_FD_185793 | JGI IMG/M metagenome (GOLD analysis project Ga0208411, IMG submission 185793) | Marine microbial and viral communities from oxygen minimum zone, Eastern Pacific Ocean - ETNP2014F12-01SV261 (SPAdes) (version 2) | ecosystem: Environmental > Aquatic > Marine > Oceanic ... | reverse complement strand
GAATGTGATGTCTGGAGCAGATGTATATACCAAAGATCAACTTTTTGCAACATTGGATACTACGGTTAGATCGCTAAAATTAGAAGGAACCCATCAAATTCTATTGAGTGATACCGTAGGGTTTATTAGAAAATTACCACATCATCTAATCGCAAGTTTTAAAAGTACATTAAATGAAGTGATACTTGCTGATCTAATACTGATTGTTTTAGATGCATCTTCAAATCAAATCTCAGACCATTATAAAACTATTATAGCTGTATTAGAAGAGCTTGGCGCATCTAGACATCCAACTTTGGTTGTTATGAATAAAATAGACCAATTAAATTCTACTTCAAAAATTAATCATCTTAAATTAAAATTCCCTGATAGTATCTTTGTTTCTGCTTTAAATCAACTTAAGCTTAATCAACTTAATGCTAAAATCATTCAGATGATTGATCAAAGCCTCGAAGAACTTGATCTTTCATTCAGTTATAAAGAAGCAAAGAAAATTGCTATCGCACAAGAAGGTGTTGAAGTCATCGAGCGGAAATATAATAATGATCATGTAAAACTAAAGGTGAAGGGTACAAGTAAGAAAATTGGTCAATTAACAAGAATTCTAGATAAGAAAAAAACCTCGAATTAATTCGAGGTTTTTTTCTCTATTTACTTTGGAATCGATTTCAAGGATCCGTATTGAAACGGTAGAGGCCCCTAAAAACAGCAGAAGTCCTTTATCTTATTTAAATATAAGAAAGGCATGTCTTTTGACTTTAGAAGGTGATCTCAAGTATTTGAGTTTGAAGATCCTGAAATTCAAAGACCAAAGTAAACGATAATAAATTACATAATAAGATTATGAATTAAAATGAAACTTGAATCAAAATTGATGCTTCTTATCAATTCTTAGATTCACTTGAATGTACTGCAACAGCAACACTTGCGTCGCCAGTAACATTTGTAACTGTGCGCAACATATCTAATATTCGGTCAACTCCAAGAATTAATGCAATTCCAGCACTTGGTACGCTTACAGCTTCTAGAATAATAATGAGCATTATTATTCCAGCGCCAGGTACTGCTGCCGTACCAATTGATGCTAATACAGCAGTAAATACAATTGTTAATTGTGCTCCCAAAGTAAGGTCCATACCTATAGTTTGAGCAATAAAAACTGCAGCAACTGCTTGATATAATGCTGTACCATCCATGTTTATAGTTGCACCAAGAGGTAAAACAAAAGATGAAACCTCTTCAGAAACCCCTAACTCTTCTTCACATCTTTCCATGGTTACGGGCAATGTGGCACCACTTGAACTTGTTGAAAAGGCCAATAATTGAGCCGGGGCCATTCCTTGATAGAATGTTTTGAGGTCCATTTTTGAAAATAATTTTAATACAGCTGTATACGTAATTGCCATTTGAAGAATTAATCCTATAATTACAGCTAGCATGTAATAGCCGAGAGCACTTAGTAATTCCAAAATATTATTTAGGTTATCTCCAGCAACAGAAGTGATAGTATCTGATATAAGAGCAAAAACTCCAATTGGTGCTATAAGCATAATGTTATCAACAAGTTTAATGACAAGTTCATTTATTCCTTCAAAAAAATCTAGTACAGGTCTACCCTTATTTTTTGGTATTTGAATCAGAGCAATTCCTACAATAATAGCAACGAATACCACTTGGAGCATATTTCTATTATTTGAAGCTGAACTAAAAACATTACTTGGCACCATATCAACCAGGGGTTGAAGAACACTTCGATCTTTAACTTCTGCTGCGGCTTCCATTCGACCTGATGCAGCGGATTTATAAGTTTCTTGAAGTTTTGTTTTCATATCTTCAGGAACAGTATCCCCAGGTTGCAATATATTAACTGAAATTAGACCAATAGTGACGGCTACAGCTGTTGTTACAATATAAATAGTAATAGTTTTGCTACCAATTCGGGATAATTTTTTTGTGTCAGATAAAGATGCTACACCTGTGATTAGTGAGGAGAGCACTAATGGTACGGCAATCAATTTTAACAAATTAAGAAATATCTTTCCGAACGGCGAAATCCATTCACTTGTAAAACTTGTTAATCCTTGAGATGCAGCAAATATTCCATATAAGAGTCCAAGAAGTAAGCCAATAATGATTTTCCAATGTAGTTCTAATTTCATAGTGTTTCTTTTTGATATTTATTATCTAAACTAAATCTAATCATGTTTAGAATGTTTTTTGATTTCAGAATATTTTTTAAAATACGAATCACCAACGGATGAAAAAAAGGTTAATAGCCGGTTTTTTTTATCACCATTTTCATTTGTCTTCTTAATTACTGAATGAATAGCGGTATCCATTAAATCTTGAATATGAGCAAATAATTCACCAATACTTTTAGAAAATGATTTAGATTTATTCATTTATAAACTTTAATGCAAGGTTGAGATCAGTTGTCGGAATTTTACAAGCGAAATCTTGACAAATATAATATGTTGTTTTCTCATCGATTGTTTCTTGCGTAACGGTCCATTTTGCTAAAGGTGAAAGTTTGTTTAGTTCATCATCTGTATCTTTAAAAATTATAACTTTATTTGGAACATATTCTGATTTAATCTTTTCTATAGCTGAAATTGTATCACTATCTTTACCAGAACCTACGATAACAATCTCTTTAGGATTATCGGTATTAAATAAAAATGCATTTACCATAGATGCATATCCAGATGGAGTTTGTTGAATTTCATTAGAAAAGGTAATAAAAATTTTATCTGAAATTTCTGCCCACTTAGTTTCCCCAGTAATTCGATTTAATTTTGAGCAATTCATTGCAGCAACTGAATTTCCTGATGGCATCGCACCATCATAGCCAGTTTTTGCACGGACAATTAATTTTTCAGAATTTTCGCTGCCAAGAAAAAAACCACCATTAGTTACATCCCAAAACTCATCAACCATAATGTTACTTAATTGAATAGCCTCGGATAGATAAGTAACATTAAATGTTGCTTCATATAATTCAAGTAATCCCCATATAAAAAAAGCATAATCATCTAAATGTGCATCTACTCCTGCATTCCCATCTCTATATCTTTTTAATAGTCTGCCATTATTGTCAGTGAGATTGTTAAGAATAAATTGAGCACTCTTTTCTGCTTGTTGTGTATAATCATCCGAATTAAATACAACACCTGCTTTTGCATAAGCAGCAATCATTAATCCATTCCAGTCAGTAAGAATTTTATCATCTTTCAAAGGATGAATTCTTTTTTTCCTAGCTTGATATAGTTTCTTTATTATTTGATTTAATCTATTCTTTAATTCAATGTTATTAATTGGTTCTTTAAGATATAGTATATTTTTTTCTGTTCTATTTCCCGTCGCTTCATCATCGTAATTCCCTTCTTTATTCAAACCATAGGTATTTATTAATAATTCTGATTCTACATTACTTAAGATATTCTTTATTTCATCAATAGTCCACAAATAAAACAAACCTTCTTCTCCCTCACTATCTGCATCTTCTGCCGAATAAAATCCCCCACGTTTGTCTGTCATATTTCTTTGAACATAATATAGTATTTCTTCTGCAGTATCTTTATATAATTGATTGTTTGTAATCTGATAAGCTTCTGTGTAGGCTAGAGTCAGCATTGCCTGGTCATATAACATTTTTTCAAAATGTGGCAGTATCCATTCTGTATCAGTTGAATATCTATGAAATCCAAAACCTACATGATCAAATATTCCACCTAATCGCATTTCTTGAAGTGTTTTTTCTACCATCAAAAGTGAGGTTTTATCACCTGACATATTATGATAACGTAAAAGGTAAATCAAATTATGAGGTGATGGGAACTTAGGTTTTGTACCAAAGCCGCCATGAGTTTTATCGTATCGATTAATAAATTGAGAGTTGGTATTTGTTAGAATTGATTGATTTAATTGGTCTCCCAATTCTTTATTGTTTGAATCAATAAGATATTTTTTTATTTGATTAGCAGATTGAATTAATTCATCTTTTTTGTTCACCCAAGCATCAGAAATCGCAGGTAATAGTTCTATCATCCCTGGTCGACCCATTCTGCCTTTCTTTGGAAAATATGTGCCAGCAAAAAATGGGTATTTATCAGGTGTCATAATTATAGTTAGGGGCCAACCGCCTTTTCCTGTCATTACTTGGCAAACAGTCATATAAAGATGATCAATCTCAGGTCTCTCCTCTCGATCAACTTTAATCGAAATAAAATTGTCATTTAATAATTGGGCTACTTGTTCATCCTCAAAAGATTCTTCTTCCATAACATGGCACCAATGACATGTAGAATAACCAATAGATAGAAAAATAGGTCGGTTTAACTCCAAAGCTTTTTGAAATGCTTCATCTCCCCATGGATACCAGTCGACCGGGTTATTCTTGTGTTGTAATAAGTAGGGACTTGATTCTTTTGCTAATCTATTCACGTATTGTTTCTCTGGGTTATTATCTTTCAATTTGGTCTGGCCAAACAGGTTTGGATATAACCAGATAAATGTAATAATAGAAATTAAATAGTATAAAACTTTCCCTTTACTTGTAATTAGCATACCCTAAAATTAATTTCAAGTCCTTATCTTAACCAACATAGAAGCATTTTATGACTCATTTTATTGTAATCCTATTATATTTATTTACTCTTATTGGGATAGGGCTATACAAAGCTAAAAAAATAAAAACTCAATCTGATTTTGCCGTAGCAGGTAGGTCATTAACTCCATGGGTATTAGTAGGTACTATGTTGGCAACTTGGATGGGGACTGGATCAATTTTAGGTAATGCAGGTAAAACCTACGAAACTGGTTTAGCGGCTCTTATATTGCCATTGGGTAGTGTCCTTGGGATTATAATCCTGACTCAAATTGCAGGGAGAGTTCGTGATTATGAAAAATTTACTGTACCTGAAATATTAGGAGATAGATTTGGTTCAGGTGCAAGAATTATTTCAGTAATAGCTCTTGTTATAGCTTATATGGTAATAGTTAGTTATCAGTATAATGCAGGTGGAGCAGTGCTCAACACTATTCTAACAAATGATCAGGGACAATCATTAATCTCGGTTGAAACTGGAACAATTATTGCAGCAATATTCATTGTATTGTATACAATGTTAGCTGGCCTTGTCAGTGTTGCTTATACGGATGTCGCAAATGGAATCATTATATTGCTTTCATTTATTATTGCGATTCCAATTTTCCTTTATGAAGCAGGAGGGTTTTCCGGCATGGCTTCATCTTTTGCCTCAATGGGAAAATCGAGTCATATGGAATTCTGGGGAGTATACTCAACCTTAGATATAATCAATTTTTGTTTACCACCTTTTTTACTAATTATGGGTGACGCAAATATGTATCAGCGTTTTTTCGCAAGTAAAGATGCCAAAGGTGCTAAGTCTGCAACTAAGGTTTTAATTATAGCAGTAGCTATGGCTGAATTGATGATCATAACTGCTGCCTGGATATCTTCTAGCATGATTCCTGATGCTGAAGTTGGAAAATATGTATTGATATATGCATCACATAAGTTTTTGCCAACATTTATTGGTGCAATTATGATGACGACAATTGTTGGCATTATAATCTCAACAGCGGATAGTTTTCTGCTTGTACCAGCTACAACTCTAATGAGAGATATTTATTTGAATTATATTAATCCTAAAGCCAATGAAAAAAAGATTGTATTTCTCAGTAGGGTTCTAGTTTTGATTCTTGGGATTCTTGCATATATAGTTTCTTTAGGTTTCGCTCGATCTGCTGGTTTTTTTGAAAGGGCACTTTATGCATATACAATTTATGGTGCTTCTATTACTCCCAGCCTAGTTGCTGCTCTATTCTGGAAAGGGGCCACTAAAGCAGGCGCTGTTTCTTCAATTATTACTGGTGCCGTCACTACGCTCTTATGGAAAGAAGCTGAATTTATTAAGAATATTATCCCTTCAAATATATATAACAATATGGATGAAGTACTGCCAGCAATCACTTTTTCAATTATATCATTGATCTTAGTAAGCTTAATTACAAAAGAAAAAAATTAAGTTCTATCAATTAGGGGAGGGTTATTTTTTTGTAGAGGTAATTTCGATTTCATGTCTCTTCTGTAATATTCGAAAGATTTCCCAGTTCCCTGCCAATTCTCAATGCGGTTTACTATTCGGATATCTCCTGTAAATTTAGCTGATACACCATTAATCACATGCCCAGTTACAAAATTAATTCGTTTGCGCTTTTCAGCCCAGCTTAAAAAAACCCTTTTTAGCATTTTAGCATAGCCATTTCCTTTATATTCTGATTTGATAACGAATGCATATGTGTATAGTGTATTCCTTTTCCCAAAATTATCATCCATTCTGGCCCATGGTTCATTGCTTAATTCTTCTAGTGGTACTCCTATAATATAGCCAATGATTAAATCTCGATATCGAGCAATAAATGGCAAAGAACCGTCTTTATTGAAGTATTTTTGAATCGTTTCATTCGTTAGAATTGCTTTTTTGCCATAATCTTTTTCTAGAGATTTAGAAATAGAAATTAGTTGAGGAAAATCATCTTCTCCCGCCTGAATTAAGAGTTCAATCTGAAAAATGCCACTGGATGCAATTATTTTAGATTTTGAGGTTGTAGAATTACTAAATGAGAGCTGATTCATTAACGGGAATTTAAACGGCTAAGATTATTTTATGGAAATGATACATTCTTTTTTTAGGTTCAACTGTTAAGAAAGTAAATTCAAGGGTAATGAATTCATTTAATTCGCGGATTTTAAAAGAAATAAAGGCTAAGCAGAGTCATCTTTGTGTCGGTTTAGATATTAATCCAGACAATTTTGATAATCCAAATTTATCAATAGATGATTTGAAAGCTCATACGAATAAAGTTATTGATGCAACTAGAGATATTGCTATAGCATATAAACCAAACTTGGCGTTTTTTGAAAGGTGGGGTAGTAAAGGATTCCAATGGCTTGAAGAGACAATGCAATATATTGGTCCAGAGGTTATTACAATTGGAGATGCGAAGCGAGGTGATATAGGTAATACGGCTAAACAATATGCTACAAGTCTTTTTGATCATTTTGGGTTTGATTCAGTGACTCTTAGTCCATATTTAGGCTTTGATTCAATTGAACCTTTTATAAATGACCCAAATAAAGGAGCTTTTATCCTATGTCGAACATCGAATTTGTCTGCTTCTGCAATTCAAGATTTAACTCTAGAATCAAAAGAAGTTTTATATGAACAAATTGCTAAATTAGCCGTTAAATGGAATGATAATGAGAATGTTGGCTTAGTTGTAGGTGCTACCGTTCCTGAAGAAATACTTCGCGTTCGAGAAATTGCTCATAATTTGCCACTACTTATTCCTGGAATTGGCGCACAGGGTGGTGATCTTAGCAAAAGTATGAAATACGGTAATCAAAATGGTGTAGCTCTTATTAATATTTCTAGAGGGATTAGTTATGCGGGTGATCTAAGTGAAACATCAATCAGAAAATCAGCACAGGAATACTTAGAAAAAATGCGAGACTTGACTTAATGGAACATAAAGAATATTTAGAAATTTTCAGAGAAACAGGGGCTCTTTTAGAAGGACACTTCGTTTTAACCTCTGGTCGACATAGCGCTTCTTATTTTCAATGTGCTAAAGTTCTTCAATATCCAAAATATCTAAATTTGTTCTCAAAAATTATTTCAGATCATTTTAAAACTTTAGATATTAATACAGTAATTTCTCCAGCTGTAGGAGGGATTGTAATTGGCACTCAAGTCGGTGGAGAATTAGTTAAAAGAACTATATTTGCTGAACGTGAGAATGGGGAGATGAAACTTCGTAGAGGCTTTAGTATTTCTAAAGGAGAAAAAGTCCTAGTTGTTGAAGATGTAATCACTACAGGGGGCTCAGTTAAAGAGGTCATGGATACAGTTGAAGAATCAGGAGGGGAAGTTGTTGGTGTTGGCGTTATTGTTGATCGAAGTAATGGTAAGGTGGAACTTCACAATAATCAATTCTCCATAGTTAAATTGGAAGCTGAAAGTTTTGACGAAGATGAACTTCCACATGAATTGGCAGTAATACCGATAGAAAAACCTGGAAGTAGGAGTATATAGATTTGAAAAAAATAATCGTTTTATTATTAATTGGAGTTTTATTTATGAGCTGTGAAAAGGATAACGATGTTGCAGTCTTGTCAACATCATATGGCGATATGGTTATTGAATTTTATCCTGATGTGGCGCCCATGCACGTGGAGAGTTTTAAAACTTTAGCAAAGGAAGGTTATTTTGATGGAACAACATTTCACCGTGTTATTCCAGGCTTTGTGATACAAGGAGGTGACCCAAATTCTAAAGATGATGATCGGATGAATGATGGTTCTGGGGGACGCGCTGGAAAATATTTTGGTATTGGACGTGAAAAAGAACCTTCCACTTGGACAATCCCTGCAGAATTCAATGATTCATTACATATTAAGGGGACTCTTTCCATGGCTAGGTCTCAAAATCCAAATAGTGGATCAAGCCAGTTTTTTATTTGTCATGCGCCTACTCCTCAGTTGAATGGTAAATACACTGTTTTTGGCCAAGTTATCAAAGGATTAGATGTGATTGATAAAATTGTCAACGTGGATAGGCCCAATAAGGGAAATCCTAGCTATCGTGGTTCCGATGGAGATAACCCTTTTGAAAAAGTAATAATGACTGTTAAAATTATGAAGCAAAGCAAGGTAATAGAGGATTAACCTTAATTGAATAGTTTTTTAACAATAGTGTCTAATATGAAAAAAGAACTTTTTATAGTACTTGTTTTATCCTCAAATCTTATTTGGTCCCAAGATTCGTTGTTAACTGATTTGCGTCAGTTCCAAACTCCAGTCACATTGTCAGCAAAAGTAGATGATATAGCTCGGTCTGGTGAGGTAGCAAATGTGGTCGTCAATGCCTCAATGGATGCTGAATGGTGGATATATGCATTAAGGGATCAGGGCCAAGGCCCAGTTGCATGTAATGTTAGTGTAATTTCTGATGTTATAGACAAAGCAGGCATGGTATTAGAGGAAGAGCCAACAGAAAAATATGATGAAGGATTCTTAACTACAACCAAATTTCATCAAGGTGGAGCATTGCTCACCGCACCAATTTTATTGAAATCCAATTTATCTCCAGGTATTTATGATTTGGAAGTTTCTGTACTTTTCCAAGTCTGCAATGCCACACTATGTTATCCTCCAACTGTAGAGAAATTAATTGTTCCAATAGAAATTGAATCGGGTCCAGTTAGAGATGATCGTACAGAAATGATCATGGCGCCAATCGTAATTGGCGGTTCTGGCAATATGAATCTTAATGCAGAAATAGAAAAGGGCTTTTTCTCTTTTGTATTATTGGCCATATCGATGGCCTTTTTATCGTTATTAACCCCGTGCGTTTTCCCTATGATTCCAATCACAGTTTCATTTTTTCTTCATCAAGGAGAAGTTGGAGAACGTAAGCCGCTAAATAATGCGATAATATATACTTTAGGAATCATAGCAACTTTTTCGATTCTTGGTTTTATTTTAGCTCTTACCCTGGGTGCTTCTGGCGCAAATCAGTTAGCAGCAAATCCATGGGTTAATTTATTTATAGCTGCTCTTTTTATTTACTTCGCTTTATCTCTATTTGGGATGTATGAGATTGAAATGCCTGCAAAATTGAGAGAACTTTCCCTCAGGCAAGAAGGCCGAGGTGGAATAATAGGTACTCTTTTTATGGCGGTAACATTTACTTTGACAAGTTTTACATGCACTGTACAATTTGTAGGCTTATTGCTTGTTGCAGCATCTCAAGGGTATTGGTTCTGGCCATTTATTGGAATGGTGGTTTTTAGCGCAGCATTTGCTTTTCCATTTTTCTTTCTTGCTCTATTTCCCCAATATCTAGTCAAATTGCCAAAATCAGGAGGTTGGTTAAATTCTGTTAAGGTTGTTATGGGGTTTCTAGAAATGGCTGCCGCATTCAAATTCTTAAGTAATACTGATCTTGTTTGGGGCTGGGGCTTTTTCTCTCATAATGCAGTTTTAGCTGTTTGGGCAGTCCTCATGCTACTTACAGGCTTTTATTTACTAGGAAAAATTAAATTGCCACATGATTCAGTATTAAAAATAGTTAGTGTGCCAAGATTAATGATTAGTACTGCATTTTTAACTTTTGGACTTTACCTTACGTCAGGGTTATTTGGTCAACGTATACATGGTCTAATATATTCCTATTTACCGCCAATAGTTGAAGGAGAGACGGGCGCTGTAAGAAGCAATGGTCAATCTATTTCTGATGAATTTACTTGGTATCGAAATCTTGAAGATGGATTAGCAGAAGCGCGTGCAACGGGGAAATCGGTTTTTATTGATTTTACAGGATATACCTGTACTAATTGTCGTTGGATGGAAGCTAATGTTTTTACTAAAAATGAAGTGAAGCAAAGATTTGGAGAAATGGTTCTAGTCCAATTATATACAGATGGAGGCCCAAATCACCGTGAAAATCAAGAATATGAGATTGAACGATTTGGAACTGCAGCATTACCTTACTATGTCATTTTGAGCCCCGATAATGAAGTAATTACTACATTCCCAGGTATGACAAGGAATCTGGGGGATTTTATAGATTTCTTAGATGTTGGCTTAGATGGCTAGAAGATTATGAAAAAAATGAAGATCTTATTAATTATGTCCTTTTTTCTTGCAATTGGTTGTGGCCAAAAAGAAAAAATAAAGTTAGCTGAACAAAAGTCAGTAACCGTTCAAAAGCCTGTTCAATTACATAATCAGCCCAAGCGACCTGATTATGCGATTAAAGCACCCGACTTTACTCTAAGAACAATCCAGGGAGAGCTTTTTAAGTTGAGTGAAAATAAAGGTAAGGTGATATTACTTAACTTTTGGGGCACATGGTGTGGCCCATGCCGACGTGAGATTCCCGATTTTAATAAATTAATCAAAAAATATCAAAAAGATGGTTTAGAAATTGTGGGGATTACGCTTAAAAGATCATCATATGAAACAGATAGCTCAATTGCAGATTTCATGAATGACTGGGATATAAACTACACGATTTTAACTGATATCAACAATTATGAAACTCAGGTAGTGACAGCTCATTATGGGCAAGCAATTGGTCAACCAATTACAGGGATTCCCACAACCTTGATTATCGATAGGGAAGGTTACATTGTTAAAGGCTATGTAGGCCCAAGGTCAGAAGAAATTTTTTATAAAGATTTGAAACCATATTTATCTTCAGAATCATAGCCATTTTTTCAGTTTTCAATTATAATCCATCCATCGAATGAATAAAAAATTAATAATATTAAGTTTTTTACTTACCGCCAATTTAATAGCTGAAGAATATTGGCAACAGTTTGTGCAATATAGTATGAGTGTAAAACTTGATACCTCAGAACATACTATAGGTGGTCACTCAACAATTACTTATAAAAATAATTCTCCGGATACATTACACCATTTTTACTTAAATCTCTATGCTAATGCATTTCAAGAAGGGACCGTAAAGCACAGAGAATATTTAGCAGGATTAGGTCGAGCCTCTCGAGGAGCTCGTTTCAAAAAAGGAATGGATCCTTATTTTAGTAATTATGATATAAGTGATTTTATTATTGTAACTAATGGTAATACGATTACGGATACATTTAATATTGATGACACTATTTTATCTGCGAAACTTTCTAAAGGTTTGGCGCCGGGTTCATCTATGACAATTGATTTAGATTGGACACAACATGTTGGAAAATTTTCTGAAAGAGCAGGGCGAGTAGGTGATCAATATAACTTTGCCCAATGGTATCCTCGCGTTGTGGTATATGATGAAAATGGCTGGTTCAATGAACCATTTCATGCAGAAGGTGAATTCTACGGTGAATTTGGCACCTATGATGTAACCATGGATGTACCCAAGGGGTATATTATTGGCTCCACTGGAACAGTAACCAGTGGTGACCCTGGATGGGAAGAAGTTCAAGTTGATACGAGTCAAAAATTTTCTAAATGGCTTAAAGAATTCAAAACCAATCGTATCAAATATGATGTAGATGAAAGAAGAGTTGTTTCTTTCTATGCAGAAAACGTTCATGATTTTGCCTGGGTGACAACTCCTAATTTTCTTTATGAAGGTGGTGAATGGAATGGAATTGCTGTTCATGCGTTATTTAATCAAAAAAATGGGAAAAAATGGACAAAGAAAGCAGTAGCAAGGACTGAAAGAGCAATTGAGTGGTTGAGTACAAAGTTTGGCATGTATCCCTATCCCCAGGTCACAAATACAGATCGTCTAGCTGGTGGAGGTATGGAATATCCCATGCTTGTGATGGATGGCAGTGAATCTGAAGGCTTAATCCTCCATGAAGTAGGACATATCTGGTTTTACGGCATTCTTGGAAATAATGAAGTACGAGAAGCATGGATGGATGAAGGGTTTACTTCTTTTCAAACACGGTGGTATATGATGGAGAGATATGGTGAGCATGGCTTTGATTTATCAGCCAGCCGATATAAAGATTGGCAAAAAAAATACTGGAAGTTTGGTAATAGTTTAGGCAATACGCAGTGGGGGATGATAAATTTTATGGATAGTGGACAAGATGAACCCATAAGCCGTTCCACTTATATGTTTAAAGGATCGCGTGCTGCTGGAGCAAATGCATATACTAAACCATCACTTATGCTAGATGAATTAAAATATATTTTGGGTGAAGAAACTTTTACAAAGGCAATGCAAGAATATTACCGTCGCTGGAATCTAAAACATACAAATGAAAAGCGCTTTATTGATGCGATGGAAGACGTAAGTGGTAAAGATTTAGATTGGTTTTTTCGTCCTTGGCTTCATGATACTCGCCTTTTAGACTATGGTATTAATAATTGGAAAAGGAATCAAAAAGCCGATGACACTTGGGATATAACCTTAAATATTGAGCGCCATGGCAATAGAGATATGCCACAATTGATAGAAACCACCTTAGAAGATGGCTCCAAACATCAAATTTGGTGGAAAAATCATAAGTTTCGAGTTAAAGATACATTTACATATAATGTTCCTAAAAAGCCTATATACGCAACTTTAGATCCTGATGCTCAAACAATGGATATAGATTTTAGAAATAATTTTACTGGTAGAATGACAAGTGAAACTATGTTTTATAAACCTGGTATGCATTATCTCCCTCGTAATAAATATGTTGTTCAGTATCATCCAACACTTCATTATTTAGATAAAGATGGTTATTTACCGGGTTTTAGGTATAAAAGTTCATATGGTATGTTAGACTATTTCGAATCTGATCTAAATGTAGGTTTGGAAACAAAGGAAACCTTCTACAAAATAGCAGGGTGGACAAAAAGACCTCATAAAAGTATAGATCAAATTAATTATCATATATTTGATTTTCGAGGTGTAAGGGGTAGTGGACTGACTCTTACAAAAGAAATCGATCGTAATAATTCTGTTAATGGTCTCAAACGTATGAATTTTGGTTTTTATGAAAATCAAGTCAAAGATACGAGTCGAACCCATTTATATGACAATGGTAGAATGATAGTAGCTTCAACAAAAATTCATTCAATTTTTTCTAATATCAAGAATGAGATAATTTTTGATTTCACTCCATTTAAAGCATCGGATTGGTCATTTAGTCGGTTTGTCTTAACTAACTCATTTGATGAAAGGCTTGGCTTTTTTGGCGCACGTTTTAGACAAATATATGGTCAAATATGGTCAAACCAAAATGAAGCACCTTTGCAAGAAAGATTTAATGTTGAAGGAGCAGGCTCAGGAGATCTTTATCAGAAAAGTTATCTCAGAGACAATACCAGCTTTTACGGGAATAAAGAGTTCTTTGGACGGTATCATCTACCTGGTGATGCAAATTTAAGAGCTTTTGGGAATCAAGGTTTATCTGGAGTAGAACAGGTATTTGCAATAACCTTTGAAGGATTCCTGTCAAAATCTATTTCGGGAATTAACTTTGAGTTAGCAGGTTTTATTGATCAAGGTACGCTTACTGGTTCAAAATTTGTAGTTGGAGATAAAGGTTTTAATAATAGTACATTAGTTGATTATGGCATAGGGTTAAGAATTTCTACATCAATTTATGGACAGCCTATTTATTTAAGGTTTGATAAGCCTTTGGATGCTAAAATTGATGGCAATAGTATCGAGAAAATGAATGAATGGGTATTTAGTTTTCAAAAAAGTATTTGATTGGGAACCTTAGGTTATCTACTGCATTAAAATATTATCATAATTTAAAAAGGACATAATGAAAAAATTATTTTTATCACTAATTATATTTGGCACTTTAATCGGACAGAATTCTGCGTTAAAACAATTCAGTAACCATTTTGCTGATATTGCTGAAAAAGCGAACCCAGCTGTAGTTACAATCCTAACAGAAAAAAATATTGATTTAACTGAATCTCATAGAAATCTTCCTCAAGACAGTGATTTATTTCGATTCTTTTATAATATGCCTCGTCAACGTGAATATAAGTCAACTGCTTTGGGATCCGGGGTAATTGTTGATTCAAGAAAAGGATATGTCATTACAAATAATCATGTCGTTGATGAAATGGATGAGATTACCGTTAGATTATTGGATAAAATGGAATATGATGCAACTATCATTGGTCGTGACCCAAAAACAGATATTGCCGTTCTCCAAATTAATGCAAAAGGATTAACAGATCTTGGTTTTGGGGACTCTGATAAGCTCCGAGTTGGAGAATGGGTAATTGCTGTAGGCAGTCCCTTTTCTGCAAATTTAAGTCATACTGTTACTGCTGGAATTGTCTCTGCAAAGGGGCGTGGTAATATTATCCAAGGTGATGTTTATGAAGATTTTATTCAAACAGATGCTGCAATTAACCCAGGTAACAGTGGTGGAGCACTACTAAACTCATCGGGAGATCTTATCGGAATTAACACCGCTATTTTCACCAATGGTTTTGATCGTAGCAATAAAGGTGTAGGTTTTGCAATACCATCAAATATGATCAAAAGAGTAATGTCTGATTTAATTGATCATGGTAAAGTTTTAAGGTCATGGATTGGAGTGCAAATCCAACCAATTGATGATACAGCCGCAAGAGCATTAGATGTCAAAACACGAAGTGGTGCATTGGTTGCTGACGTAGTTAATAAAGGTCCAGCTGAAAAAGCGGGAGTTGAAACGGGTGATGTTATAGTTGAATTTAATAATTTGAAGATTAATAGTGTTGACCACTTGAGAAACACTGTTTCATCTTCAAAGCCTAATAGAAATTACGATTTAGTTGTTATTAGGGATGGTAGAAAGAAAAGATTAAAAGTCAAATTAGAAGAAATGCCAGGGGATGATATAGTCGTATCATCTACAAGACCGAATAAGACTAATGAATTAGGGATTGAAGTCTCCGAATTAACACGGTCTAATCGTAGAAAATTTGGTATTAGCAATAACGAAGATGGCGTTGTCGTTACAAACGTTCAATCTGGAAGCCCAGCTGAAAATACAGGCATTCAAATTGGCGATATAATTACTAGGGTTGGTACTAAGAAGTGCAGAACCTCTCGAGAGTTTCAAAAATTATTGAAAGAAACAAAACGAAAAAATATGATTATGCTTCATTTAAAAAGAGATGGAGCTGCTCGATACTTAACTTTAGAATTAGAAGATTAATATATATCGTAATTGATTCCGCTGATTTAATTCAGCTTTACCCTTTGTTCTCTGACGGTGAAAAGGCTAATTTTCACCACTGTATATGAGAGAAAAAACATTATTATGATTCAAAGGGTAAATCCACAAGTCGATTTTATCGCGTTAGAACACAAAGTCCTTGATTTTTGGAAAAAAAATGATATTTTTCAAAAAAGACGTGACGCCAATTCAGGAAATCCAAAATGGTCTTTTATTGATGGCCCTATTACTGCTAATAACCCCATGGGCGTGCATCATGCCTGGGGTCGAACATTAAAAGATATCTATAATCGATATAAGGCCATGAATGGATATGAGCTTCGTTACCAACAAGGATTTGACTGTCAAGGCCTTTGGGTTGAAGTTGAAGTTGAGAAGGAACTAGGGTTTAAATCAAAGAAGGATGTCGAAAAGTTTGGTATTGAAAAATTTGTAAATATGTGTAAAGAAAGAGTCTACAAATATTCAAAAATTCAAACTGAGCAATCTAAGAGGTTGGGATATTGGATGGATTGGGATAATTCTTATTTTACTATGTCAGATGAGAATAATTATACCATTTGGGGGTTTTTAAAAAAATTATTTGATGAAAATAAAGTTTACCGTGGTTCAGATGTTGTCCCTTGGTCAGGACGATCTGGAACATCATATTCTCAAATGGAGATCATTGAAGGAAGAAAACTTGTCTCTCATAAAGCAGTTTTTGTTCGTTTCCCAATAAGAGATAGAGAAAATGAATATTTACTTATATGGACAACAACGCCATGGACGTTGACGTCCAACGTTATAGCTGGAGTAAATAAAAATCTTGATTATGTTAAGATAAAAACCAGTGATGATTCGATATATTATTTTGCTAAAGAAAATTTGGAATTCAAAAGGTTGGATAAACAGTTTAAAGAAAAGAAACAGTGGATTGATGGGGTACCAAAATTAAAAACTATATCTCAGATTTTTAAAGAACGTGGAGGTTATGAGATTGTTGATACTATTAAGGGCAGTGATATGGTCGGTTGGGCTTATGATGGACCTTTTGATCATTTTGATGCCCAATCTGAATTAGGAGGCTATCCTTATTCAGATGATAACCTAGCTAAAGCTGGAAAAACAGGAAAAACTCAACATGAAGTTATAAATCCTGGTAAAGATAATATGGGAAATGATATTGTTGTAGCAGGTGAAGGAACGGGAATTGTTCATATGGCCCCTGGCTGTGGAGATATCGATCATAAAATTGGCGATAAACTAGGATTTGTTAATATTGCACCATTAGATGAAGAATCAAAATTCACAGGAAAATTTGATTGGTTAAAAGGAAAAAAAGCAACTGATTCCACAACGGTGGATTTAATATTGGAAGACCTAAAAGAAAGGGGATTCCTAGTACATGTTGAAGATTATCCTCATATATATCCTCACTGTTGGCGTTCAGGTGATGAATTAGTTTTTAGATTAGTGGATGAATGGTATATCAATATGGACTGGCGGGACAAGATAAAAAATATTGTTGATGATATTAATTGGATACCTGATTGGGGTCAGGAACGTGAGCATGAATGGCTTGACAATATGGGTGATTGGATGATTTCTAAAAAACGGTTTTGGGGATTAGCTTTACCAATATGGACATTTGAAGATGACTCCTTCTATGTTGTTGGTTCAAGAGAAGAATTAAAAGAATTAGCATGTGAAGGATGGGATGATTTTGATGGCCAAAGCCCTCACAGGCCATGGATTGATAAGGTTAAAATAAAGCATCCAAAGTCTGGGTTAGTGGGAACACGTATAAAAGATGTAGGAAACCCATGGTTAGATGCTGGCATTGTTCCCTTTTCTACTTTGAATTACAATGATGATAAAACATATTGGGATGATTGGTTTCCTGCAGAATTTGTAGTGGAATCTTTCCCTGGTCAATTTAGGAATTGGTTTTATTCACTATTAGCAATGTCAACAATGATGGAAGAAAGAGCGCCCTTTAAAAATCTATTGGGTCATGCATTAGTAAAAGCAGAAGATGGTAGAGATATGCATAAATCATGGGGTAATACAATTTGGTTTGATGATGCAGCAGAAAAAATGGGTGTTGACGTAATGCGATGGATGTATACTGCTCAGAATCCAGAGCATAATCTGTTGTTTGGATATGACAATGGGAATGAAGTTCGAAAGAAACTAATCCAATTATGGAATTCATATTCATTTTTTGCCACATATGCAGCTGTTGATGGATTTGATCCAGTAAAGGATCAAGTCTCAGAAAACGATTTTCAATTAATGGATAAATGGATTTTGTCAAAACTGCACTCCTTTATAAAAGATAGTGAAATATCACTAAATGAATTTCGCGCAGACAAACTCATGAGAAAGTTTGAGATATTTTTAGAGGAATTATCTAATTGGTATATTCGTAGAAGTCGCAGGCGATTTTGGAAAAGTGAAGATGATAATGATAAAAAAGCTGCCTATCAGGTCCTTTATGAGGTACTTGCGACATCAATAAAAGTATTAGCGCCTATACTTCCTTTTGTTACTGAAGAGATCTATCAAAATTTAATTTACAACCTTGATAAAAATTCTCCTGAGAGTATACATTTATGTGATTATCCAAAAGCAGATGAATCTAAGATTAATAATGAACTAATAGAAAAAATAGATGCTCTAAGGAAACTGGTAGAATACGGTCGTTCAGCTCGTAATAAAGCAAATATTAAAATACGGCAACCTCTATCAGAGCTTTCTTTTCATATAGAAGATGATAATATTGCGGATTTTATCACGGATCAACAGAGTATTGTTCTAGATGAGTTAAATGTGAAGACTCTTATTAGAGTAGAATCAGCGTCTGAACTAATTAAATATGATGTAAAACCTAACTTGCCACTTTTGGGTAAAAAATTTGGAAAGGACCTCGATATAATTCGAAAGTGCCTTACTGATATTGATAGTATGGAAATTCTTGACGAGATTAGAAAAAGTAAAAAGTATAAGTTAGAGTTCGACAGCAAGCAGATATTTTTGCTTAGAGAAGATTTGCTTATTGATAGTATTTCAAATGACGGACTTTCCTCTAATGGTGACGATAGTATTACTGTTGGAATTACTCTAAAACTTGATAATAATTTAATTATGGAAGGAATTGTAAGAGATATCATAAGACAGGTGCAAACTATGCGAAAAAATGCTAATTTCGCCGTCGAAGATCGAATTAAAATTTATATGGATATTGAAGGTGCTATAAAAGATGCAATTCATTCATTCGAAGAGTTATTTAAGAATGAAGTTCTAGCAACGGAAATTTATTATGAATTTAATGAGGGCGACTTCTCTGATAAATTTGTTATGAATGGTCAGGAAGTCCAATTTGGTTTAAAACGGGTCAAAATTTGAAAGGGGTATTTATGGCTAATCAATATTCTAAAACAAAACTCCAAAAATTTAAAAAAGCGATAGAACAAAAAATGGGTTCAGTGTCAAATGAAGTTGATACAATAAAAGAAGGTTTGGGACCGGCGTCAAATAAACAGGGTGGAGTAACCCCTGATTCAATATATAGTGTACATATGGCTGATGCTGGTACTGATTCTCATGAACAAGAGAAAAATTTCATGCTGATGAATCGCGGTAGTGACTATTATAAGAATTTAGAGATCGCATTAGAAAGGATTGCAGAAGGAACATTTGGTGTTTGTAAGATTTGTGATGATCTGATACCAGAAGAAAGAATGATGGAAGTTCCAAATGCAACAAAGTGCGTTGGTTGTAAAGAAAAAGAAAAGCTTGGTTTAACATGAAAATTTTGTTTGCCAGCGCTATAATGGTGCTTGCAGACCAGATATCAAAAACTGTAATTCGTTCTACAATGACTTTATATGAATCAATTACAGTTATACCTGGTTTTTTTCATATAACTTATATCACTAATGATGGTATGGCCTTTGGCATTAATTTTCCATTTGGTATATATATTTTTTCCGGAATTTCAATTATTTTTACTATAATGTTGTTCTGGTATCTATGGACAATTAAAGAAGAAGGCATTGTTATTAGATCTGGTATAGGTTTTATCCTGGCAGGAGCGATTGGAAATCTTATAGATAGATTATTATTGGGAGAAGTGGTGGATTTCCTGGATTTTATGATAGGTGATTTACATTGGTATGTTTTTAATTTGGCCGATTCTTTTGTCACGATAGGAATGGGAATCATATTATATGATTCAATTGTTTTAGAGAAAAAGCGTAATATCAGTGTCGAATGAATAAAATAACTCTTTCAGCCAATGGGAATGAGAATATTCGATTAGATAAATTTTTGTCAAATCATATTTCAAACTTGAGTCGTACTCAAATAAAACAAATTATTTTAGATGGATTTGTTCAAGTAAATGAATCATTAGTAAAGCCAAGTTCAATATTAGAAGGTTCTGATATAATAACTTATTCTATTCCACAGCAAGATGGTGTTGAAGATAAACTTGAGCCTGAAGATCTTAACCTCAATATACTTTATGAAGATGATCATATCATTGCAATTAATAAACCTTCTGGTTTACTTGTCCATCCTGGCGCAGGACAGTCCAATGGGACTTTAGCCAATGGATTAAGATATCATTTTAACAAATTATCAGATTATAATGGATTGATGAGGCCAGGGATAGTGCATCGATTAGATAAAGATACTTCTGGAGTAATTTTAGTAGCAAAAGATAATTCGACCCATTCTGCATTAGCTACTCAGTTTGAAAAAAGAGAAATAATGAAGGAATATTTTGGAATTACATGGGGTAACTGGAATCAAGAAGAAGGAGAGATAATAGATAATATTAAACGGAAAAGAACAGACCCCACTTCTTATCAAATCAATAAGAATGGACGGGAAGCTATCACCTTTTTTAAAGTAATAAAATCTGGAGTTTATACTAGCGAAGTTGTATTCTATCCTAAAACTGGCCGTACCCATCAAATACGAGTTCATTCCGCAAGCAAAAATTATCCAATTTTCGGAGATATTAAATATGGTGGGGGTGAAAATAAGACAAAAGGATTCATTCCAGAAATATCAAAAAAACTTATTCGGTTCATAAAGTTTTTTAATAGACACGCATTACATGCAAAAAAAATCACTTTTTTTCACCCCATCTTAAAAAAAGAGTTTTCTATAAAAGCACCTATCCCTTCAGATTTTTTATTATTACAAAATGATTTAAAAACTATTAATGAATAATATTGAATTAATTATGGATGGATTTTATGATTATTTAAAGAAAGAAAGAGGTTTCTCTTATCATACAATTACTGCTTATCGTAATGATTTGACTCGCTTTTTTACTTCACTCCCAAAATCTTTGGTTGAGTTTAGTCAAATCGATAGGGAAATGATTTATGACTTTTTATCCGATGAATTTGATAAAGATTATAAAGCTAAAACTATTGCTAGGCGATTAGCCTCGATTAAATCTTTATTCAAATATTTGATTAGTTCAGAACAAATTAGTAATAATCCTTCGATAAATATCAAAACTCCAAAGGTGGTAAAAAAATTACCAAACTTTGTAGATATTAAAGTGATTGATAAGTTAATGAACATCCCAAATACAAAGACAGACAAGGGACTTAGAGATCGTGCTATACTTGAATTATTTTATTCGACTGGAATTAGGTTGAGTGAATTGACTAACCTTGATTTTTCATCAATAACAATTAATAAGAACAAAAATGGTAAAGAAAATTATATAATTAGAGTTTTGGGAAAGGGTAGTAAAGAAAGAATAATTCCTTTTGGTAACGAGGCAAAAAATTGGATAGATAAATATTTGAAAACTCGAGGGTTCACACTCCATTTGGGTTTGGGGAATTCACCATTATTTGCAAATTCAAAAGAGCAACCAGTTGCATATAGTACTATTAAACGGAGAATAAGAAATTATATTAAATTAGTAGCTGAAGGCGAGGGTTTGGGGCCTCATATTTTGCGGCATTCTTTTGCAACTCATATGATTGATCGAGGTGCAGATATTAGATCAGTTCAAGAATTGTTGGGCCATAGTAGCTTGTCATCTACTCAAATCTATACACATATAAAGCCAGAGAGAATGAAGAAAATTCATGCTCAAGCGCACCCTCATGGGAAATAGGAGAAAAAAATGATCATTAGTGGAGAAGACTTAGGGTTAGATGTTTTGGGATTAACTGGATTGAATCAGGTACATCGCAATTTATCTATAGATGATTTAATAGATGAAACAGTAACAAATAAGGAAGGCGTTGTAGGGTCAAATGGAGCCAGTATAGTTGATACAGGTAAATACACAGGGCGTTCTCCAAAAGATAAATATATAGTAGATGAGCCTTCATCGACTGATCAATTATGGTGGGGTCCTGTTAATCAAAAATTAGATGAAAAAATATTTGATGAACTATATGAAAAAGTAATTAATTACTATAATTCAGATGATTCAAAAACATATTTGTTTGATGGTTTTGCAGGGTTTGATCCTAATTATAGTATCAA
>Ga0208411_1000845_pt1 | contig 22272 bp, 15 predicted proteins | sample ETN01SmetaG_4_FD_185793 | JGI IMG/M metagenome (GOLD analysis project Ga0208411, IMG submission 185793) | Marine microbial and viral communities from oxygen minimum zone, Eastern Pacific Ocean - ETNP2014F12-01SV261 (SPAdes) (version 2) | ecosystem: Environmental > Aquatic > Marine > Oceanic ... | reverse complement strand
CGTTAGCTTGCACCATCTGTTCACACACCTCAACCACACACTCCTCCAAAGCCCCCAGATTATAACCACCTTCTAATCCTAAGAGAAGATTGGGTTGAATTTCTAGATAGCGTTTAGTCATATAGGCAAAATCTTCTGCCTCTAGATTAATTCCTGCTAAAGGGTCATTTCGGTGGGCATCAAATCCGGCACTGATTATTAGGATATCAGGAGAAAAATTTTGGGAAAAGGGGAAAATCTGCTCATCAAAAATTTGCTTATACTCCTTACTTCCAAAACCAGAAGGCACAGGAATATTTAGCACATTATTAAAATCTCCTTTCTCAATCTGAGAGCCTGTACCTGGATAAAAAGGAAATTGGTGGATAGATATATAGGCAATATCGGGATTAGACTGCACAATATGTTGGGTACCATTACCATGATGTACATCCCAATCAAAGATAACCACTTTATTGATCACATTTTGTTTAAGGGCATATATTGCTGCCAAGGCTGCATTTGAAAAAAGGCAGAATCCCATAGATCGGTCTGCTTCTGCATGATGTCCTGGCGGTCGCGCGAGTATCAAGGCAGAGTTACCAACCAGAATTTCATCCACACCATCCAACCAGGCACCAGCTGATTTCAGGGCAATATTATAACTTTCAGAGCAAACAGGCGTATCGGGATCAAGGTAGCCCCCCCCCGATGTACAGATTTGCTTGACATTATCGATATGCTCTTTGGTGTGTATCCATTCTAGCTCAGTTTCAGTGGCTATGCGAGGGAATAGCCAGTTTAGTTTATGAGAAAATTCACAGGATTCTAAAGCAGACACGCAGGTACGCAAACGGTCAGGTCGCTCAGGGTGACCCGCTCCAGTGTCATGATTTAGAAAATCAGAGTGATATATTATAGAAAGGGAGATATTTAATTTTCTGCAGAAACTGGTTTATAATAGGATTGCAATTTTGCTAACCTCCTTCTGCTTTTTAACCATTTTTAGATTACCTTCGGGACTTTTTATTCTTAGAATCAGACTTCATTATTTTTATCGTTTTTTTATCTTTTATTCCTCTTTTATTGAGTTCAAATTGGGACTGCTCCTCTTTCATTTTATGGAAATTATCATAATAGGACTGATCAACTTCATTTTTTTCAAGGGCCATAAGCACTGCACATTCCGGCTCAATAAGATGAGTACAATCTGAATATTTACAGGAATCTGAAAGTGTGAAAATGATTTCAAAGGTAGATTCCAACGTCTTGAAACTCTCAGCCACGCCCAACTCACGCATTCCTGGAGTATCAATAAGTACGCCGGAATCTTTTAAAATAAATAATTCACGATGACTGGTAGTGTGCTGTCCTTTGAGAGATTTCTCTCGTAATGACTTGGTGACCATCACCTTTTCCCCAACCAAATTATTAATTAGGGTAGACTTACCTGCCCCTGAAGCACCAATAAAACAGTAGGTTTTCCCATACTCAATCATATTTTGAATAGTAGAAAATCCTTCCATACTTTTATTGCTAAGGAGAAAAATGGATATGTCATTAAATCGTTTATCAATTAGTGTCATTCTATCTTCTAATTCAGATTTGTCTGCAATATCTATTTTAGTAAGTATTACTACTGGTTGAATTTTGGAGGCAAAACAAATGGCAATTAATCTATCTAACCGATTCAAGTTAAAATCATGAGTAATATCCTGCATAACAAAGGCAACATCCACATTGGTAGCAATGGTTTGTTTTTTACCAAAACGGCCAATGGCTTGACGTTCGATAATAGTTTTCCGGGGTAAAATTTTATGGATGATGGCCTGATCTTTTTCCAGGGGTTTAATGGCCACCCAATCTCCAACGGCAGGGTAATCAGCCCGGCTTTTTGCCTCATGCCTGAGTTTCCCGGAAATTTGGCTGTTATAATTACTAAGTTCGGTTTTAACCATATACTTTTTCTTACTCTCACGAATAATGCGACCAATCTCAAAATCGGCTAAATCATGAGATTGAATAAAAGTATCTAATTGGGAAGTATACCCAAGGTCATTGAGGATTAAGGATATCAATAAAAATTAGGATTCAATGGAAGCGATAACGTGCTGTGATTTTATTTCGGTCCAGAAAAAATAAATTGTCATTCCCAAAGAAGTAAGGAGGTAACTTAAAATCAGATTAAAACTAAAAGTCGAAACAAACCCAATTCTCTCATTAAGTGTAATAAGTAATACCATACCAAATACAAACTTTAATCCTTCCAGGGCTATGGCCATTTTCTTCCCATCCAACAATAAAGTATAAGCCATTACATGTATAGCCAATAATCCACCTAATAGTAGAATCATACTTTTAGACAGTATAGGCATTTTAAAAAAAATTAGAAACATTAAAGCCGAGGTCATAAATAATTGGAAGTAAGACCAACCCAATAATAATTTAGAATTTTCAGTTGTATACTTCTTAAGCGAAGACGGATTTTCAATAGTGATAATTGGGAAATTTTCAGCAACATCTAAGGGACGCCAACCCGTTGGCATGAACCAAATTCGAATTTTGTCCCAATAACTATTGGCACGGTAGGCATCTTTTGTCAATTGCCAGAGATGCTTAAAATTAATAAGGACAGGGTTCCATGTTTTGGCAGGTCGCAATATTCCATAAACAGGCGGATTAGATCTTTCTTCTGGCTGAAAGGTACCAAAGAGTTTATCCCAAATAATAAAAATCTGGCTGTAATTCTTATCCAGATATTCTGGGTTTATGGCATGGTGAACTCGGTGGTGTGAAGGTGTCACCAATATATTTTCTAACATACCCATTTTATCGATCAAGCGGGTATGATACCAGAATTGTAAAAATAAATGCACAGGACTAATAATGGCAAAAAGAGCGGGGGGAATTCCCATCACAGCAGCCGGAATTAATAAGATGGAAAAAAATTTAATATTATCTGAAATTGATTGTCTCAATGCACAGGAAAGATTATACTCTTCACTGCTATGGTGAATGACATGGCGATTCCACAAAATATTAACACGATGGCTCATTCTGTGAATCCAATACCCAGCAAAATCTTCTACCACAAATGCGATAACTACCGCCAGCCATAGATTTTCAACCTTATAAATAGTTATATGGTTCACCAGCCAGGTATAGCTGATGAGAACCACCCCAAATTGTATACCGTCCCGGGTGGCATTCGTAAGGCCAGAGCTGAGACTGGAAATCATATCAGCTGCATGATTCACCTGTATTCCTCGGCGGTAAGCAACAAAGGATTCTAGCCCAATTAATATTATAAAAATAGGGATGGCAAATAGAAGTGATGTGATGTAGGCGCTCATTTATAGAGGTAAATTATGTACTGTTTTTCTAAACTAAATATAGAATTATTCAAACACCTCCTGCAAACTACGGTATTGAAGTGAACCATTCTTAATATTTCGAATTCCCCGCACTGCTGCCTGTGCTCCAGAGATGGTGGTAATAGCTGGTATTTTATGGCGGATGGCAGAACGGCCAATTTCATATTCATCTTCTCGAGCTTGAGCACCCATGGGCGTATTTACCACCAACTGAACCTCGCCATTTTTAATGGCATCCACCACATTTGGGCGACCCTCACCTACCTTAAATATGGGGCGAGCTGCCACACCATTTTCAGATAAAAGGTCTGCTGTGCCATTGGTAGCAATGATATCAAATCCCAATTCCTGAAAATCCCGCGCCAGTGGAATGGCCTTAACCTTATCTAAATTATTTACAGAAATGAAAATAGTACCCTTTTCAGGCAATGAGTTTCCGGCACCAGCTTCTGCTTTAGCATATGCGCTACCCAAATGTTTATCGAATCCAATTACTTCACCAGTAGATTTCATTTCCGGTGATAAAAATACATTCTGTTGAGGAAATTTATTAAAAGGGAATACAGGCTTCTTAACCGCAATAAGTTCATTTTTAGATGTGGATGGAAGTTCAAATTCAGACAACGTTTTGCCCACTGCTAATTGTGCCGCTACTTTGGCTAATGGAAAATCAATCACTTTGCTAATAAATGGCACGGTTCGACTTGCCCGCGGATTTACCTCTATCACATATACTACATCATTCTTCATGGCGAACTGGATATTAATGAGTCCAACGGTATTCAAACTCAATGCCAATTCTTTGGTATAATCTTTAATCATTCTTCTGGATGTTGACGTGAGCTCATAGGCGGGTAATACACAGGCAGAATCCCCCGAATGGATGCCCGCTTCTTCAATATGTTGCATAATTCCTGCCACAAAAACATCGGTGCCATCACAAAGGGCATCCACATCAAACTCAAAGGCATCTTCTAAAAAGGCATCCACCAAAATAGGATGCTCACCTGAAACTAGTGCGGCCTTACCCACATAGGTTTTGAGGCCATCGTCATCGTAAACAATTTCCATTCCTCGACCACCCAATACATAAGAGGGTCGAACCAACACGGGATATCCCACATCATGAGCCACTACCAAGGCTTCATCCACAGAAAAAGCAGTTCCCCACTTGGGTACAGGAATTTTCAAGTCATCTAAAATTTTCCCGAATTTATCACGATTTTCAGCCAGATCAATGGCATCAGGATTGGTACCAATAATATTTACCCCTGCATCTTTTAAACGATTAGCAATATTGAGGGGTGTTTGTCCCCCAAACTGAACCAAAACACCATCTGGATTTTCTAAGTCCACAACATTCATCACATCTTCAAATGTGAGGGGTTCAAAATATAGGCGATCTGCAATGTCAAAATCGGTAGAAACTGTCTCCGGGTTACAATTTACCATGATGGTTTTATAGCCGGCTTCTTTTAAACCAAATACTGCCTGCACACAGCAGTAATCAAACTCAATCCCTTGGCCAATTCGGTTGGGACCACCACCCAAAATCATCACCTTTTTTCCTTCTAAAGATGCAATTTCATTTTCCGTTTCATAAGTGGAATAGCAGTAGGGAGTAAGTGCTTCAAACTCCGCAGCGCATGTATCCACTACCTTGTATGTTGGGAGGATGTTTCCATCCTTTCGCATCTGTCGAATATCATCATCAGTTTTTTCCCACTTCCGGGCGATTTGGTGGTCTGAGAAGCCGTTTTGTTTTAATTCTTGAAGGGGCATATTAAATTGTTTCCCCTTAAAGGGTGGAATACATTCTTCTCCTACAGAAATTAATTTCTGAATTTGATATAAAAACCAAGGGTCAATTTTAGTCTGTTCAAAGATATCTTCAATAGAATGTCCTTCTTCAAACGCCTGTTTTACTTTTAGTAATCGAAAAGCTGAAGCAAAACGAATTTTACTTAAATCCAAATCACGGTATTCAGTTTCCTTAGGCTCAAATCCATCCAGCCCAACCTCTAATGAACGGAATGCTTTCTGTAGACTTTCACGGAAGGTTCTACCAATGGCCATTACTTCCCCCACCGACTGCATTTGAACACCTAATATTCCGGATGCTGAAGGAAACTTCTCAAAATCAAATCGGGGGATTTTGGTTACCACATAGTCAATGCTGGGTTCAAAGGCAGCCATCGTCTGCCCGGTAATATCATTCTGCAGTTCATCTAGAGTATATCCCACTGCAAGTTTAGCTGCCACTTTGGCAATGGGGAATCCTGTTGCTTTGGATGCAAGAGCTGATGAGCGGCTCACCCGGGGATTCATTTCGATAATGATCATCCTGCCATCAACAGGATTCACGGTAAACTGTACATTTGATCCGCCAGTATCCACCCCAATTTTTCGTAGGCATTGGATTGACCAGTTTCGCATTTTCTGATATTCTTTGTCAGTTAGCGTCTGTACTGGTGCAACCGTAATTGAATCACCGGTATGCACACCCATAGGATCCAGATTCTCAATAGAGCAGATAATAATAGCGTTATCTTTACCGTCACGGACGACTTCCATTTCATATTCTTTCCAACCCAACAAAGACTCTTCGATGAGCACTTCTGAAATAGGACTGGCAGATAATCCCTTTTCTACTAATTCATGAAATTCTTCCACATTATAGGCCACAGAACCACCGGTGCCTCCCATGGTAAATGAGGGCCGGATAATTACCGGAAAGGGTATATCTTCAATAACCTTATCGGCTTCATCTAGCGTGTTGGCGAATCCACCCCGGGCGGTTTCAATGCCTACTTCATCCATGGCAATTTTGAATTCTTCCCTGTTCTCAGCCCGTTGGATTGCCTCAACATTGGCGCCAATGAGCTCCACGTTATATTTTCCCAGAACACCATCTTTATGCAATGCCATTGCTGTATCAAGTGCCGTCTGACCACCTACGGTGGGGAGGAGAGCATCTGGTTGTTCTTTCTCAATTATAGCTGCCACAGCTTCAGGAGTTACTGGTTCTAAGTAGGTGGCATCTGCCAAGTTGCGATCTGTCATAATGGTAGCCGGATTGGAGTTTACCAAAATGATTCTATAACCTTCTTCCCGTAATGCTCTGCACGCCTGGGTACCAGAGTAATCAAATTCACAAGCCTGCCCAATGATGATGGGTCCAGCACCGATTATTAATATGGATTCTATATCAGTTCTTTTAGGCATATTCTTTTTCCGTCATCATGTCTATAAAATTTTGAAATAAGTACCGACTATCATGTGGCCCTGGACTAGATTCTGGATGATACTGAACTGAAAATGCCTGCAAATTTGTATATTTTAATCCTTCTATCGTTTGGTCATTCAGACTCAAATGAGTAACTTCCATATTCTCAGATAATGAATTTGCATCCACAGCAAACCCATGATTTTGACTGGTAATTTCAACTACTCCTGTTGCCTCATTTCTTACCGGATGATTACAGCCTCGATGTCCAAATTTCAGTTTATAGGTTTTAGCACCCAGCGCCAATGCCAAAATTTGATGCCCCAAACAGATGCCAAAAATGGGTTTTTTGCCTAATAATTCTTTTACGGTTTTAATTCCATACGTAACTGCGGCTGGATCACCTGGACCATTAGAAAGAAAAATTCCGTCTGGATTTATGTTTAATATCTCAGTCGCAGAAGCAGTTGCAGGGAATATAGTTACGTTACATCCATGAGATTCAAGTAATCGAAGAATGTTATGTTTTATACCGAAGTCAATGGCAGCAATTTTATGTTTCCCTTTGCTCCATTTATAGCTTTTATCACAAGTCACCACTCTGGCTAAATCTAAACCATCCATGGAAGGAGTCATCTTAACCTTTTGAAGCAACGAATCATCATCCAAATCGACGGTACTGATTATACCATTCATGGCGCCTTCATCTCGAAGAATTCGAGTGAGCATGCGCGTATCAATTTTTTGGATGCCCACAATCTTTTGAGCCCGTAAATATTCACCCAATGATTGTGTCGATCTAAAATTTGATGGAACGACATTTTCTTCCCTAACAATAAAGCCAGCAGCATGAATTTTATTAGATTCAACATCTTCTTCATTTACACCATAATTACCAATATGCGGATATGTCATAGTTATGAGCTGTCCGCAGTAAGAGGGGTCGGTGAGAATTTCTTGATAGCCTGTCATACCTGTATTAAAACAAACTTCGCCGATAGTTTCTCCCTCCGCACCAAAAGAAATCCCAGAGAATATGGTTCCGTTTTCAAGTATTAATTTTGCGGATTTAGTCATTAATTTGTATTATTGCTGGATATAAACATTTTGAGTAAAAAAAAACCCCAAATAAATTGAGGCTGTCTCAGTGTAAAAGTTTGGTATTTTTTCTCCTTGCATCAGGATGAAAATTAAGCTAATTTTCATACCCAATCCAAAATCATTCTGCCTGAAACTTCAGGGATGCAGAATTGATTCAGTAGCGTTTAAAGTCCGGTGGCGGACCGTCATCAAATATGTGCCCAAGGTGGGCATCACATTGGTCACATTTAACTTCGGTCTGTTTTAATCCACCGCTGAAATCATCCTCGTATTTGATAACACCTTCTGTAATGGCTTCATAAAAATCAGGCCAACCACTGCCGGAATCATATTTAGATTCTGAGCTGAAAAGGGGGGTGCCACAGCAAATACAGAGATAGGTACCCGGTTCAAAGAGGCTGCAGTATTTCCCAGTGAATGGTGCTTCCGTGGCACCCTCTCTGGCTATTCTGTACTCATCAGGATTTAGAATATCTTTATAGTTTATTTTGCTGTCATTCATTAATCTAAAAAATAGAACTTTTAATTAATTAAATGATAGTTAATTATTAATGTAATAATTATATCTCTTTATATTGAAAACTTTTACTAAAGGCAGAGGAGGTTTGATCATTTATTTCCATAATAGGATATATGAATAAATTAGTAGTTCCCATTTCGTAGCCTTCCAATTTAATATCTCTACCCAATATCATTTCAACACGGTTATTATCTAAGGTGCCAAAATAATAATCCTTACGCTGGGGATCTTTATCTCCCTCAGAAATATCTACAGGATACCAGCCCTCGCCCTCAACATAATAATCTGCCCAGCAGTGGTAGCCACCAACTATACCCTCGCGCTCAGATGGAATAGGAAAACCCATATGAAAACGAACAGGCACACCCAAGGTACGTCCCAATGACATAAAATAAGAATGGTAATCGGTACAGTTTCCCACACCGATATTACAGGCATAAATAGAGTTGCCTTTGCCAAACGTGTAATCTCCACCATCATTTTTTGATTGTTGATACAACTTCACCACATCATCCCGAGTTACTCCTTTCTGGCCATACAGATTCTCTGAATTCAACCAGGGGGATTTATAGTAAATATTATCCACACTCTTCGGTTTTCCGTAATGCATCCCCTCAAAAACAAAATCATAAATGCCTCTTATATCATTTCTAGACAAATCATTTTCATTAATGATTTTGGTAAAAATATTGCCAGTTGGCACATTACTGTATGACCCTAAATAATTATTGGGGTCTGCATTTTTATCTGCAATATTGCCATGTTCTTTCCGATGTACATCAAATGTCATGGTTATTGTCGTTGGATTAATTATTCCCAATTTGCTAAAAACATACAGATATCTATTCCCATGTATGGGCTCATCTTTTACAGTATATGCCAAATGTTCGCTCATTATCTGCAAATTTGAAATTTCCTGAACATTGCTGGATGTAGGTACTGGAAGCCACAATTCCAGTTTGTTACCATGGGTGGGCTCTACTAGAACTTCATAGGTAAATTGAAAGTTTCGTGTATTTTGGTGATCTATAGTGGGTAAATTTTTATTTGAACATGCCAAAATAAAAATGAATGGAATAAGAAAAACATTTTTCATTTTATAATTATTTTTTTATTAAAGTGATGAATTTGCGAAAACGATTTGTCCGCAGAAGGGGATATTACTATATCGCTATCCTTAAAAACCACCGACCGGTGGGGAACAATAGCAGTCATTTATTATTACTATAAATTATTTTTAACATGGGGAAATTTAGGGAGTAAATAGAAATATTTATATAATATTATTTTTACGAAATGTAACTAATAATTATAATAGTTTACCCAATAACATTATTCCATTTAAATTTTCACCCTTCGAGGAATAATCATAATTAGAATTACCGCCACCGTAGCTCAGTTGGTAGAGCAAATCATTCGTAATGATTGGGTCGGGGGTTCAACTCCTCTCGGTGGCTCACAATAAATAATAATAAGGAGATACCATGCTAGCAGCCATTTCAAAAACCAATATCAAAGTATTTCAGAAAGCGTATAAAAGTAGCCCTACTAATAAACTTTCTCGGAATGCCCTTACCCGAACCAGTATGTTGGATGTTGCTATGGATTGGGATGCCTTTCGAAAGGTAGATCACACCTATTCTCATACTATTCCCAATGAAATAAAAAAGGTCACTAATCAGAAAGCCAGTGGGAGGTGTTGGGGATTTGCTGGGCTGAATCTCATGCGTTTGGCTGTATGCGATAAATATAATTTAAAGGAATTTGAATTCTCTCAAAATTACTTCATGTTTTGTGATAAGCTGGAAAAATCAAATTACTTCCTGGAAAACATACTGGCAACTTTAGATGAATCCTTCGATAGTCGGCTCATGATGTGGTTGCTGTCTGAACCTATTGGAGACGGAGGTCAATGGGATATGTTTGTAAACCTCATGGAAAAATATGGGGTAATGCCTAAATCTGCTATGCCGGAAAGTTTTCAGAGTAGTCAATCCCGAATGATGAACCGCTTTATTACTCGGAAACTAAGAGAATTTGCATCTCAATTACGGAAAATGCATTCTAACGGAGCCAAGCTAACCGAACTTCGTAAAGAAAAAGAAAATATGTTAGCTGTAGTGTATAATATGCTTTGTATCTGCCTGGGAACTCCTCCTGAAACTTTCGATTGGCAATTTAGGGATAAGAAGAAAAAATTTAAACGAATTAATAATTTGACTGCATTAGATTTTTATTCTAAACATGTAGATGTAGTTTTAAAGGACAAGGTTTGCCTCATTCACTGCCCCATGTCAAATAAAGAAATGAATGAACATTACACTGTAAATTATTTAGGAAATGTAATGGGTGGAGATGCTATTTCGTATGGTAATGTGGAAATTGAGGTAATGAAACGGGCAGCAGCAAAATCCATCAAGGCTGGTGAAGCAGTTTGGTTTGGCTGTGACGTAGGCAAAATGTTTCATCGGGATTTAGGAGTAATGGATATGAACCTCTATGATTTTGAGCTTCTGTTTAACACGGAGTTTAACATGGATAAAAAGACCAAGCTGGAATATGGTGATAGTGTTATGACCCATGCCATGCTCCTCACAGCCGTAGATATGAAGGGCGGCGATTCCATTAAATGGCGGATTGAAAATAGCTGGGGAGAGAAGGGAGGCGATAAGGGATATATGCTTATGACAGATAAGTGGTTTGATGAATACACCTATGAGGTAGTCATTGATAAAAAGTATCTTGGGAAAAAAGTACTGGATATTTTTGACCGGGAACCTGTTGCTCTGAACCCCTGGGATCCTATGGGGTCACTGGCTCTTAAATAGATTCTGGAAAGAATAATAAAAAGCCCCTGAATTTATCAGGGGCTTTTTATTAATTAATTGCTGTGGTATCAGCAGGAATATCTACCGGTGGCGGCGGAGGAATTTCTTCTTTTGGCTTTTCTCCCCAATAAGTTTCACGAGTATTTAACATGTAAGTCACATTCTCATCGGCTAAATAAACATTTGGATCGTCACCAATTCGAACATAAGACCGAGAATAATCTGACTTTGACCGTCCGAAAACATAATACCCAACGGTTTCACCGTTAAAATCTATTACGGCTAAATGGGTTCCTGTGGAATCATCTATTGAATATTTACTATATTTTTCAGGATTTTCAGAAATAATGGTACCTTTGTTTACTTTTAATACTTTCTCAAAAAGGTTGTTCATTGATTGAGGCTTAATTTCTAAAGTATCGTTCCCAGAAATTCTCCAAATAGTATCCACTCGGGCAAGCTCAATTGCCTGTTCTCCATTTTGAATGAGAAATTTAAAAATATCTTCCGGATCATTGGGAAAAATTGCCTCCGTAGAACTTTTGTGTTTTGATTGAGAACTCTTATTTAATAAAAATAATCCAATAAATACTAAAAGAACAATCAATGCAATTTGCAGATTTTTAGCCATAGATTTCCTCCAAAACCTTTGCTCGGTTTTTTTCACGCCTCATTCTTAACCCGCCAAATGCCATCACTAGAAGAGATGGAAGCAAAATATTAATCCATTTCCAGCGAGCTTTTACATCATCTTCTAATTCCTGCAAGGGGCGGTTTGTAATTTCACGACTTCTGAGAGCAATTAACTCCTTGTCACCCAAGAGATAATCAACTGCATTCATGACAAAAATATGATTTTCAGGTGCAGCACCCCCTCCATCATCGGCAATAAATTTAGAATCAGAAATCAAAATCAATTGACTTAATGTTCCGTTTGCAGAATGGGTAATCTCTGCCAATACGCCTAATACTTTTCCAGTTTCATTTAGTTGACGGAAAGAAGGATTTGCTTTTGGATCAGGATTCAAATTAAAAAACTCTTCCATTGTCGTAGATCGATTTGAACTTGTAAATAAGGGAATGATATTTACATTTTCACCACTAGGCACACTATCATTAATTACAATTTCACTAGCGAACATCAAGCGCGCCGACTCTAATCCATTTACCATTACCACTCCATCATTAAAATTATTCTCTTTTATTACAGGGAGGAAGGGATAGTCCATGGGAACAGGAATTCGAATAAAGCCTAAATTTTGCTGTACATTCACTTTGCCGCAATTCTGATCCAGAACCAGATTGGGTGCAATATGCAATCCATAAGTATTCAGCAGTGAATATATATTCGATTCGATTGGATTTGCCTGTTGAGTAGCAAGGTCTGTTTTAATTCTATTTTGGTTTAATAATATATTCCCGCCTCGATCAATAAAATCTTTTAAATTTTGCTGTTCATCGGCAGTTAATGAATCTTCTAACCCATTTATTAATAGTAATGAGATATTATCAGCAACCGTCACATTTAGATTTATATTTTGAATGTTATATCGCTGAGCTAAAAGCTGGGAGATATTTTCATTTTTGATTTGCTCCTGACCTGCAGTTTTAGCAATGGCAAGAGTTTCTTTATTGGTATCTACCAGTTTTTTAATTTTAGTAGTAATATCATATTCTAATCCGGTGGTGGTTTGAATTACCGGAATTGTTTCCCGTTCATCTTCATAAAGGAAAACCATACCCATATAAACCCGCTTCACCTCAATATTATCATTCTCAATGACTTGTAATTGCACAGGTTGAATTCCGGACTTTTGGGCATCTTCCTGCATTTTTTCGTCATCATCTGTATGGTAGAATTCAAAATGTATATTGCCATCCGAATAGGCTGCATACTCTTCTAAAATATCTTGAAGATATCTCCTGTTATTTCCATATTCTCCAGGAAGGTTATCAGAAAAATATACTTTCATTGTGAGCCGGTCATCAATTTTTTCTACCACAGATTTACTGGAATCAGATAAACTATACATTTTATTTTCTGTTAAATCCCATCTGAAAAACAAACTTCTGGACACTATATTTAATAAAACTAAGATAGCCACTACTATCCCAATATATGTCAAAAAGGATTTTTTATTTTGAGTACTCATTATTATTTCCACCTCCGAATTTCTAGCATACGAACAGTCATAAACAAAAATAGGCCAACAACTGAAGCAAAGTAAATAAGATTTCTGCTGTCAATCACCCCTCGAGAAATATTAGAAAGATGATAATCAACACTTAGATATTGTATAATCCCTGTTAGTGCAATCGGAACAAACATGAGCATTTTATCCATAAGAAAGAAAATCAGCACAATGAATATCCCTATAATAAATGCCACTACTTGATTATCAGTAAGGCTGCTGGCGAAAGTGCCCACGGCCGAATAAACGGCACCAGCAAGTGCAAGTCCCAGATATCCTGTAAACACGGCGCCATAATCAATATTGGTTCCAACTTGAGTCAAAGTAATAAAATGTACCATAGAAACAAGTAATCCTGCCAAAACCAGGCTCAATGCTGCCAAAAATTTACCAGCTACAAAATCTAAATCTTTAAGAGGTAGCGTAGAAATTACTTCCATGGTTCCCAAGTTTTTTTCACGGGCAATTAGACTCATTGTTACTGCAGGTATAAAAAAGAGGTATACCAGGGGGATTATATTAAATAGTGACCGCATATCAGATTGGTTAAAGAGAAAAAAGGTTCGTGTGAAAAAGTACCCTGTAATAACAGCAAAAATAACCAGAAAGATGTAGGCCATTGGACTATTAAAATAAGATTTCATTTCTTTAAAGTAAACTGCTTTCAGGTTACGCATTTGCTTTATCCTCCATTGTGAGAGTGCGAAATACAGATTCCAGATTTACGCTATGGGGGCTCATCTCAGTCACTACCCAATTAGAATCTACAGCATATTGAAACAACTCTTCGCGCGGATCTAAATCTTTGGCATATTCCAATTGAAGTATTTGAGATCCATTGTGCGATTTTGTATCAACTAAACTAATGGACGGAATTTTTTCAGTTAACGTTTTAATAGTTTCATCCTCAGCATTTTTAATTTCTAAAGTGAGTTTTGTATTTCCGATAAATCCACTCATGAGTTCTTCATTGGTACCATCAGCGACTATCTCTCCCTTATTAATAATAATAATTCTATTCACTGTGGCTTGAATTTCCTGTAAAATATGGCTGGACATTAACACCAATTTTTCTCTTCCCAAATCTTTTATCAAATTACGAATTTCTACAATCTGATTAGGGTCGAGACCCGTAACCGGTTCGTCTAATATAAGTATATTGGGGTCATGGATCATTGCACATGCCAATCCAATTCTCTGTTTATATCCTTTTGAACATTCAGAAATCATTCTATGAATAACTTCTTTTAATCCACACTGCTCAACGACTCGAGCCAATGAGTTCTTAAAGGCTTTTCCAGTAATGTTGCGGATAGTTCCTGTGAATTCCAACAAATCATATACCCGCATTTCAGAGTATAAGGGGTTTAATTCTGGCAAGTAGCCAATATGTTTTTGGATTTCTAGAGTATGTTCTTGAATTTCCAAGTCATTTACATACACATTACCAGATGTTGGAGTAAGAAATCCAGTCATCACTTTTAAAGTGGTAGATTTTCCTGCACCGTTTGCCCCTAAAAATCCAACAATTTCACCATCGTTTAATTCAAAATTTATGGATTTTACAGCTTTAACATCACCGTAGAATTTGGTAAGATTTTCAACTTTAATCATTGTGGTACTTCCTATTTAAATTTAGTGAAGGGCTTTTAATTGATGCCGATAAGAATGTTTTAGACTTTTAACTACTTTCTTTAACGAAAGAAGTTCCATCCCATTTAAAACCTTCATATTCAAATCCTGAAAAACCCTCTATATCGGTTATATTATTTTCAGCAATATAACGTATAAATTCTCCTTTTACCGCTTTACCAAAATGCCCGGCAGCAGACTTTTTCCCTTTATTAGTTATTTGAAAGTCTACGGGTATTACATTTTCTTTATTAGGTTTATATGCTTTTCTATGAACCTGGGGAAGAAGGTCAACAATTACTTTTTCGTCTTTAAGAGTTTCAGTAAGAACAGGATTCCAGTGGTGCTGAAGGGATAGAACATTCATTTTCAGTTTATAATCTGGGATCGGTGTTTTTGGAGTGAGCAATCCAAATAAACCACTGAAAATATAGATATACTTTTCCATATAACCTTTTGCTTTTTCTGAAAGTGTGGACCAACCGATATGTTCATATACGACTCCCGTATATCGTTCAATTGCTGGCGCACAACGACTGTTAAAAACATCTTGGTTTTGTCTGTGAAACATCAACGCTTTTTCCGCTGATGTACCGTACACAGATGAGAGATCTTCATCGTCAATTAATTCAAGCAATCTTACAACTTGGTTTACTTCTCGCTCATACCGGAATTTTGTTTCTGAAAAGAGGGTATTCCCTGGTTTTACTTTTGCTTTTCCCTCGCTTGGCGGGATTAATATTTTCATATATTTTCCTTATAAAAATTTAAAGTTGGATAAATGCTAATTAAAAAATGGTGGTAAATTTAAGATTATAGATAAAATAATCTCAATGGATATTTTAAATTGTCCGGAAATTTTTATTATCGTTCGGAAATTTCAATGAGTAATTGTTTATATAGTGAACGATCAAGCATATTAAGAATGTCTAAAGTTTCCTTTACTTTTTTATTTTTATTTAATTTATAATATGATTTTCCCAATGCAAAATATATTTCTGGATCTTCAGGATCAATTTTCAGCGCCTCTCTAAAAGTTCGTGCAGCATCTAATTCTTCATCTAAACCAGACAGGGATTTGCCTATATAATATAAAATTCGATGATCATTTTGAGAAAATCCATTAGCTCTTTGCAAGGCCAAAAGTGCGGCAGGATAATCTCCAATTTCAAAGTAACATTTACCTAAGAGAAAAAATGCAATTTCATCTTTAGAATTATGTGTTATATACTCTTCAAAATATTGTGCCGCTATATTAAAATCCTGCACCTCCATAAAAGCCACGCCTAGTTGGTATTTAATTTCTACATCATCCGGCTTAAGGTGTAATGCTTCCTGAAATGCCAAAATTGCAGACATAAATTTCCCTTGATTGCCATAGGTTAATGCAAGCTGATAATACATCTGCATAGTGGGGATAGTACAATTTATAGCCTCATTAAAAACAATTTCTGCATTATAATATTCCCCTAATTCATTATAAATGCTTCCCATCCTGATCATGATTTCGTAATTCTCATCATCAAAAAGTAATATATCTCTATAGACTTTTATTGCATTTTCATAATATTTCAATTGATAATAGGACTCTGCTAAAGCAACGTTAATTTCCAATTCTTCAGGGAAAATTTCCCTGATTCTATTATAGGTATCTATGGCTTCAGGAAAACGGTTTTCTGAAATAAAAATTTCTCCCATAGCTTTTAAAACATGAATACTATCCGGTTGAATTATAATAAATTGACGTAGGGGTTCCATTGCTTGTTTTAATTGTCCGGTACGATATAGCAGCATACCCAGCCGATAATGTACATCTTCAATTTCCGGTGAATATTCCCGTGCCTGAGAATAAGCAAAAACTGCTTTATCAATTTCCATAATATTTTCATTTATTAGTCCAAGATAATAAAAGGCAGGACCATATTGTGGATTAATATTAATAGTTCTGTTGAATGCTTCTCTGGCCTGAATGATTTTTTCAGATTCAAAATAGGATTTTCCTAAATTGAAATAAGTGTCACTATTTTCTGGATCTAATAGAAGTGATTGGGTAAGGTTTGGAATGGCTTCCCTAAATTTTTTATCTTCCATTAAGGATAACCCCAAATAATAATATGAAATATGATTATAGGGGTCAATTTTCAATGCCATTCGTAACGCAGAAACGGCATCCTTGAATTCTGCCAAATGATACAAGCATAACCCAACCCCTATTTGGGCATTTGTATTTAGTGAATCCAGCCATAGTACCTTTTGGTATTGGAATAAAGCATCAAACCATTCACCTTTATCAAACAATAAATTTGAATACAAAAGCAGACCTCTTAAATCTGATGGCTGATTGTAAATATAATTTTGAATATATCCGTATGCATCTTCATTTGAAGAATTGAAAAGTGCTAAATAAAAATAGGATGCCCCCGTTGTGTCAAATTCTATCTGGAATGAAAATGCATTTGTCATATTTTGTGCAAAAGAGGAATCGTTTGGAAAAAAATCCATTAAAAATTGTAAATCCAGATTATCAGTTTGATTATCCAATGCTTCATTAAACTGGATGGCTGCTTCTGAATATAAACCGTGTTCCATATAAGATAATCCTAAATTCATTTTATCAAATGCAATGTCTTCTTCAGGTGAAAAAAGGGTATCATCTTCAATTGGGAATTCAGGATAAATGCTGTTGGGTGATTGGAAAATTGTAGAGATAGATTTCAGTTGGTTTTCAACAATTTGAATCCCAAGAGAATCGTTTTGAAAGGAGTATATTTTCATTAAGCTTAGCAGGGGTTGCTCTAACGCATTTTGTTCTAATTGAAATGAGTCTTGAAAAATTATTATTGCTTGATGAAAATAATAATCTGCTATATCAGGCATGCCTGAAATTGAATACATTTCACCCAATCGCTGCAGTGTTTCCCCAATTTTAATGTCATTTTTGCCGAAGGTGATTTCCTGTTCGGCAAGTAAATCCTCAAACACTATTATTGCATTACCATAATCTCCTTGATGATAATAGTTTTCTGCTTTAGCTTGAAGGAGAATTAATTCATCTATATCTTGGGCAGAAACCAAGAACGTCATGAGGAGAGTATAAAGTAAAAAATAAAGAAGTTTCATTTGGCTTAAAAAATTATAAGGTATCTCAAATGCATAATAAACGAGGATGTTCCAATAAAATCAAACTTAATATTATTTAATTTCATTTAATTCAATTTTAAATAATCCAGATAATTCCATTAAATCATTTATCACCATTGCGCCAGTGCTTTGTAGTCTTGAAATACAATTATGCCCATGACTCAAAAGTATGCAATCAACTCCCATTGTAATGGCAACTTCAAAATCATGATCAGTATCTCCAATCATTAAGATTTCTTTAGGATTCATTTTAAGCTGTTTAATCCAATTAACTCCATTTTCAACTTTACTATGTGCGTAATGATTATCTAGTCCAATAATACCAATGAACTGATTTCTAATTTTATAATACTGTGTTAGATCATCCAACAAAATTTGATGTTGTGCCGATAGAATGGAATGACTAATTCCTAATTTCTGTAATTCATTCAATAGGGGAATTACTTGAGGATATAGCTTAGCTTTAAAGCAGTTTTTTTCATACTCTTTGATAAATTCTAAACCTGAGTTTTCAAATGATTCCCTGTCAAAATCAAACCCCAATTTTATATAATAGTCTTTTACTGGAAATCCAAAAATCTCACGATAGCTTTCAAGAGTAATGGCTTTCATTTTTCGCCGTTTTAAAACGATGTTCATAACCTCAACAAACAACCATCCGTCATTAAGCAAAGTGCCGTTCCAATCCCAGATTATATGTTTATATTGAGCAAAATTATTCATAGTAGGTATAGCTGGTGGCTGATTAATAAATCATTATTCTTTATCAATTTGAGCCGTAAAATGGATTTCTTTTTTTGAATTGGCAGATACGTCCACAGTAAATAATGCTCTGTATGCATCCAACCTCTCAAATTTTAAATTGGAATTTGTAATATCCCAACGACCATCTGAAAATTGTTCTGTCCAACTAATAGAAACAGGTTTATCTTTTCGATTTTCAAATGTTGCATTTAATTCTGCCCTACCGCTATCCTTATTTATTTTGTATCCTTGAATTATAAAAGTACAAAGAATATCATGGGTTTTTCCCGTTTCAAGTTTAATTTTATCTTCGTTTTCTACAATACCCGATGAACCAACACCAATATAAGTAAGAATGCCGTTTTCTCTTTCATACACATTAAAGTTTCCACCGGGAATCTGAAAATCACCAATATTTTTTGCTACTATTTCGTATCTGACAAATACGGGAATATCCGTTGATTGAGCAGGTGTATTTCTCCGATATCTGTTAAGAGAATGGGAAATATGATAAGTGGTACTATAAGGCAATTTATTTTCAGTTAAAAATTTATGGCGTATTTGAGAATTTTTAACTAAGCTGATTTTTTCAGGAATGGTGAAAATGACATGTTCTTCAGACTTATTTACTTCTGGCTGGTCAGAATAAGAATCGCTACTCTTTGACATTGTATGAGCCATTCGTTTTGTAATATTAGGATTCCCTGCTTGGGCTCCAAAATTAACCGAGCCCGATACTAATGATACATTTGCATACTTATAGGTAATTTTATTATCATTTCTAATGGAATACCATCCCTCAATTTCCCCGATTTTATCAGAGGTCAAATAAAAATTATATTCAGCGCTCCAGTCTATACCTCTGGTAATATAAGTTAAATTATAGTTGGCCTGTTTTGTTGAATTATTAATGACACAATTTAAATAGGGGTAATCAGTAATGCCATTCGGGATATCAGAAAATCGGTAATTGTAAGGCGGATTAATTACAATTTTTCCATCAATTTCAAAAACAGGAGCAGTGACATTAGAAATAAGTTTTCCTTTTGTTGAAAAAGTTATACTGCCATTTTCACCATATTTCACCAGTTCAATCTCATTTCCAATATTAGCATTTAACATATATTCATCAGAAATAGGAAGGTAAAGGTATTCTTTTGATATAACCTTCATGTCATCAGAAGATATATTTATTGACGAGGATTCAGCCGCATGAGGTATTTTAGATATTATTAATTTTTGTTTTCCTTCCTGAGAAAACTTCTTTTGTCGTTCTTCTTGAACCAATGCACGCCCCTGGTTGTAAATTTTAATAGTTGTTTGAGCGGCCATTATACTACACAACATGGCATTTAGAATTATAAATTTAATCATAGACATATTATTCCATATTTTAAAACTGGGTTGTTGTTAGGCTTGTATAAAGCAATTAATCCTACTAAATTTATTGATATTATTCCATCAATGAAAACAGAATGACATTCGGAGAAAAAATATTTTTCTTCATCTTTGGTTTTAGATTCCTGGTAGCAACTACTGTTCCTTTGGAGTTTTCCTTAGTTCCTAAAATCAACTGTTTTGACCTGAATAGGAATGGTAATCCAGATTTTATAGCTCTAAGCAATTCAGCCTCTCCACGAACAATATACCACATAGAGGTCTTTTCATCCAAAACTGAAATCCTGTGGGAATTTACAATGCCGGAAACTAAAAAGGGGTATTTTGTAGATATGATATTAGGAGATTTCGATAAGGATGGTGTCATTGAGTTAATTGCAACTGCCTACCAGGATGATAGCAATGACATTTTTTATATTTTTTCTCTTGATGAATTTGGTTATAATGGCACCCCCCCAACAATTACTGGCATAAAAAATATCTCCAGTATTAATAATCCCAGAAGATTATACAAAATGCAACCTGGCGCCAATGGACAATCCCTATTTTTATTTACTCAGGGAAGTCCAAACCGTCAAGTAGTAATGTGTGAATATTCAGGATATGAAATAATTTCTGTAGGTTTTATGGGTAAAGAATTTTTAAAAAATACCATGTCCCTTATTGATATAGCCTTGGGAGATTTTGATGGAGATGGTGGAGAAGATATTTTCATATTAGATAATGGATTTACACCAAGTGGCTACATTATTTATTCAGATGGAAAAGAAATGTCGAATACACTAAACGGTTATCCTCGTTTGAAATATCTCCATAAAAATGGAGTGGACTTAAACTTTGATGGTACTGATGATATCATTATGGTAAACAGGAGTGGGGAACTTATGAGCAATATTTGGGGGAATGAGCCCCTTTCTTTTTCAAAAGATAAAATTAATAGTATCATCATTAAATCAGATAACGGATTTGTTTATCTCACAAGTATTACAAAATCAGGAAAGATTGAAAATTACAGTCTTGATCCTCTTACCCGCAGTATTTTATCATCTGAAATTATCTCACCAAAGTTTAATCATAATGGATATAAAACAGTCCATTCCCTTATAACTCAAAAAGATATTTTATTATTCCATGACGGTAATAATCCCGAACTTTGGTTAACATCCTTGGCAATAGAATTAATTACGGATACTCCACCTCCCCTACCAATTCAACGGATATATAATAGAAACCCCGATTATGTAATAAACGTAGGGGATAATTTTTCACATTTAATCCAGTGGGAAACTTCCGCCACATTTCGAAATTTTACTGAGGAATTTCTTCCTGAAAATATGGAATTTGATTTGGATGAGTTAACGTTGAATTGGATTCCAAGACAGGTACAGTTGGGGTATCATGAATTATCTTACAAATTAGAGTTACGTGAAAAGGGTAATCGTAAGTTGGCGTCTGATAATGGGAAAATTTATGTTAGTCAAAATGAACCCCTCAGTGAAAAACCATATTCTTTCCTTTTATATGTAAATGACCCAATTTCATTCCAAAAACAACAGGATAGTATTACCATTGTAAATGGGGAATTATTTGAATGGATTATACCCATTGATGATGACAATGCTGATGCACAATTATCGATTAAAATCATTAGTGGGGAAAAAAGTGCAAATTATGATTTGCTTCAACCTGAAATAACCCTGGTTCCTGTTTCTGTAGATAATAAAATTGAAGAAGAGCCTGCTGTAGTTGAATCTGAAAAAATTGTAGAAATTGAGCCAGAGGTTAAAACAGATACTGCTGTACCCCAACAAGAAACGATTATTGAAAATATTAAAATTGAGATTGAGGAGCCGATTTATGTAGATTCGATACGTACTCAATATGAAAAGTTTGCCGAAGAAAAACTAGAATCAGAAGAGGATCCGTTTAAAAAGACAAAACAGGAATCTTCGGTTGAAGAATTTAAAACGATGGAAGAGGAATATAGGGAAAAACTCAAAACGCATAAGAAAATTCTAAAGGATGGTAAAAATATCTGGATACCCATTGACTCACTATTAGTATCTAAAGATAGTACCACAGTTGAGGAGCCAAAAATTGAAAATCTGGAAGTAAGTGAAGTAGCAACAATTCCGAC
>Ga0208411_1000843_pt1 | contig 22349 bp, 29 predicted proteins | sample ETN01SmetaG_4_FD_185793 | JGI IMG/M metagenome (GOLD analysis project Ga0208411, IMG submission 185793) | Marine microbial and viral communities from oxygen minimum zone, Eastern Pacific Ocean - ETNP2014F12-01SV261 (SPAdes) (version 2) | ecosystem: Environmental > Aquatic > Marine > Oceanic ... | reverse complement strand
GATGATTTTTATTTTTGTCCTAATTGGGACATTGAATTTAAAAAAGAAATTGATAAACAATCTAATATTAATTTTCTTTTAACGGGCACAATGGTTGGATTGCCTGGTGTAGGTCAAGTTGAATTTGATTGTGGAAATGACTATGAAAAATTTGATGAAGAAAAACTTCTTTCTAATTTAAATTTTATCAAAATTTTTGATTTTCAAGGTTCTACAAAACACCCCGCATTAATACATAAAGAGATTTGGTATAAAGTAGGAGGGTGGAGTGAAGAATTTAGTCCTACAGGAGGAGATGATACAGATTTTTTGATGAAATTATGGTGTGAAAATATTAGAATTTTTAAAGGTTTAGGATCATCATCTGTTTATCATTTCGGATCAATAACAACTAGAAAAAAAGGCAAAAATATATTTACTTATTTAGGAAGTAAAGCTAACAAAATTTTTATAAGAAAATGGGGAATGAGTATAAATTTTTTTGAAAAGAATTTTTTAAAGTCTGGACATGACAAAAATAAAAATATGATTATTAATAAATTTGATGGCCCTCTAAAAAGTCCTAATAAAGATTTATTTTTTTTTATAAATTTGCTAAAATTTAAATTATATAAATTATATTTAAATATTATTAATTATAAATAAAATGTTTTTCAGCTTAGTATTTTCTAGAACTTAATTTTATTAAGTGCATTATTTTTGAATATATTTGCTTCTCTAATATACCTTCTAACCATTTGTGTTGTTTTATGGCCAGTCATTGCCATTATACTTCTTTCATCCGCGCCTGATTCAGCTGCAACGGTTGCAAAACCTGATCTTAAACTATGACCAGAATAATTTGTATTTTCAATTCCTGCTAAATTTAAATAATTTTTTATTAGTAGAGCAATTGATTGGTCTGTTAATCGATTATTTGTTAATGAAAATCCTTTCGCAAAACGTCTAAATATTGGACCAGATTTAATCTTTGATAATTCCAACCATTTTTTTAAATTGTAAACTGGACAATAAATTTTATTTTCAAAGTAGGGGAGTCCTTTAATCATTCCTTCACCAAATTGGTCTGTTTTAGATCTCTTTATTGTTATTTTTAGTCCTTCAGGTACGAATTCTAGATCTTCATAATCAATTGTTATCAATTCTGTTCTTCTAAAACCACCTCCAAAACCTACAAGAATTATTGCTTTATCTCTAAGTTTTTTTATATCATCAATTTTTTGTTCATTTATAACATTAATTATAGTTTTTAAATGATTGAGTAATAATGGTTTTTTTCCTTTTTGAATACTACCCTTTAGTCTTTTTATACCCATTAAGTTTTCTATAATCATTGGATGTTTTGTATCAAGATAATGTCCTTTTAGCTTATGAACCATGCTTATTGAGACCAATCTTCTTCTTAAAGTGCTGATTTTAGATTTTTTTGAGAGATGCGTAAGGTATAGAGAGACTATTTTTGGCTCTGTCGGCATAGAAGCAAAACCATGTCTTACGCAAAAAGCAACAAAGTCTTTAAAATCTGACCTATACGCTCTTAGAGTATTGTTAGACTTTGAACTCTTCAGATTATTTATTGTTTCCTCATGTAGCGATTTCAGATCTGTAATTACTTGATTCATATATTACTATTGATAACTATTAATTATCGTTAGTAATATATTAAGTGATTATTAATGTCAATATAATAAATTGATTAAAAGATTAAAGAATCAAAAGATCATCTTAACATAGCGAATGAAACATATAGTCAGTAGTTAATTGAAAAATAAAATATGCCAAAATATGTTATAATTGTACTTATAGTAGTCATTGGAACATTCATAATAATGAATTATTGGCCAAAACTTAAAGAAACTACTAAAAATAAGATAATTGCATCTCACACCTGTGAAAATCTTAATAAATTCAACAATAAAGTGATACATACAACCTATTTACTCTGATATTGTCAAAAATGAATTAAGAGGCAACTCTTAACTGACCATCTAGCGAAAAATCGAGAGATTCAAGACTAGAGGGCAGAAAACTCTGCGGAGTAGCGCTATAATCGTGGAGTGAAAGGCATGGCGGTAGCGCATACAACGACGTGCCAAACTACTGTTCTTTGCACCCTAAAAAGTGCAAGGAAACAGGGTTTTTTTATTTTATGATTCTTAAGGGTACTAAATTTCAAGTAAAAGTCTGGAAATACCTCATGAAAATACCTAAAGGTAAGGTTAAAACTTATAAGGAAGTAGCTATAGGCATAAATAGTCCTAAATCAGCTCGTGCAGTGGCTAACGCATGCGGAAAGAATCCTTATGCACCTAAAGTACCCTGCCATAGAGTCATTAGGTCTGATGGTACCCTAGGTGGGTTTTCGAGTCCTGGTGGGACAAAAACCAAGAAAAAACTCCTAAAAAATGAAGGTTTTACGCTCTAAAAACTAGTAATACCAACGTTTTCTGCTTAATAGACCCCTATTCTCTTGACTTTTTCTATATTCGCCCTTCAGTTGTACTATATAAGCGACTTTTACTAAATAAACCCCTTCTATGGCTGTTTAAACGGTATATTCGTATTGAGCAAACCTCTATAATTTAAGTATAGCAACGCTTTTTAAGTCCAATAAATAGTGCTATATTTATCCAATTTTTCAATATATTCCAATTATGTATTCGATTATAGTTTGTTCCTTTTAGTGTTTACAATGTAGAGATCAAATAATCCTTATTTTTATTATTTTTTCACGTATATCTATTATTTACTGAAAACTTTATAATAAATATTATATTTTCTAGTAATATATTATCTACATTAATCATATTAATTTGTGCAATAATTTCAAAGATTTATAAACTATATATAAGGTAATACATTATTAAATAGTGTATCTTTATTTACTATATCATTTGGAATTATTTTGGATCTCCCTTCTGAAAATATAGATGCCAGAGCTTATAATTATGAATAAACCAAGAAAATGCCAGTAATCAGGGAAGTGATTAAAGAAGAAATATCCTATAATTATGTTGGTAAGTATCTCAAAATAGGCAAATGGAGCCAATTTAGAGGCATCTGCATACTTTAAAGACAGTATTAAGAACAAATGACCTATAAAAGCAAAAAAACCAATAGCAAACATCATATACCATTCAGTAATAGTTGGTTGTACCCATACAGTAGGCACAATCATTGAACCTATAATAACCCCTACTATACCCGTTAACAGAAGTGTTAAAAGTGGACTGTCTGAATTATGTAATTTTCTAGTAACAATTAAATAAAAACCATACAGAACTCCTGTTCCTAATGCAGCCATACTTGCTAAATTTATTTCTAGAAAACCCGGTCTAATAACAATTAACGATCCAATAAATCCTGTAATAACGGCTGCCCATCTTCTGAATCCCACCTTCTCACCTAATAAAATTGGAGACAAAGCAGTTACAATTAAGGGAGATATAAAAGCTAATGTAAGAGCTTTAGCCAAAGATATAATTGATATTGAATAAAAAAATAAAATATTAGCACAGAATAATAATAATCCTCTAATTAATTGAAGTTTAGGTTGTTCAGTCCAGGTAAGATTTTTTCTAAAAAAAACTAACATAATTGGTAAAACAATTACAACTGTAAAAAAATACCTAGACCAAGTAATTTGTAAAACTGGCAATGTCGAACTTAGATATTTTGCAAAACCATCCATTATTGGAAGCATTACCCAAGCAGATAAATTTAAAATAATTGCTTTCACTAAGTTTAACTAAAATATTTTAAAGCAATAAATACTGTAATTGGAACAGTTACTAATGACATAAGGGTGGACACTACAATCATGCTTGAAATGTTATCTACTATTTTTTTGGGTGAATACATTGAGCCAACTAAATAACATAAAATAGCGCTCGGCATTGAAGATTGAATCAGCAGAACGCCAGCAGCAAATCCTGATAAATTAAAAATTTTAATAAGTACAAATCCAATTATTGGACCTACTATAACTCTTCCAATTGATGATATGAAAGCTGATTTGAAAGAAAAAACCTTCATTTGAGTTAAAGCTATACCCAAAGACATTAAAATAAGTACTATCATTGAGTAAGCCAAAAGCATTACTGTATTCAAAACAAATTGTGGCATTGCGATTTCAAAATATAAAAAACCAACAGTAATTAATATTACATAAAAAGAAGTGCTTTTTATTACAACATTAAAGTCAAATTCTTTTTTTGCCAAAAAAACATTTAAAGTAAAATGTAAACAAACTACAAGAGATGATATTGCTGCCGCAACCCCCATTCCTAATTTGCCATACGCAAATAAACAAATAGGAATGCCCATATTACCTGTATTAGGTAGTATAAAAGGAGGTAATTCTCTAATATAGTCCTTTTTCATTAATATAAGAAATATTATTCCTATAATTCCAAAACTTGTGAGTAATATTAATGCATAAATAAAATATTCAGCAAAAATAGCAAATGTAATTCCTGTGGAAGTTAAGGCAAAAATAATTAAAGAAGGAGTTCCAAAATTGGCAGCATAATCAGTAATAAACGAAGTATCTAAACTTGGATTTTTTTTACCTAAAAAATATCCAATTCCTACAATAAAAAATACTGGAAATATTACTTCAAATAACTTTAGATATAAATCCATATCTAAAAAAGTCTTATCAAGACAGGATTTTTTAATATATTCTTGTTAACATTAAATGATTTTATACATTTTTTACTGTTTAATTCATTTGCTTCATGAGTAATAATTACTATAGATGCGGTTTTTTTTTTATGATCAGGTATTTGAATTAACCTTTGTACAGAAATTTTATACTTTGCTAATTGTTTTGTAATTATTGATAGAACTCCAGGTTTATCTTTAACTTCAAGTCTAATATAAAGCGAGTTTGAAGATTTATTTAAATCATAGATTCTAATTTTGTTTCTTTTTTTATCAGAAATCCCAAAAGGATATTTAATATTACCTCTCAAGATAGATAGAAGATCTGACATTAATGCAGAAGATGTTGGTCCAGGACCTGCTCCCTCACCTTGTAATACACTTTCGCCAACTGGATAACCTTCCAATATAACTGCATTCATAACTCCATTAACATTGCCAATATAAGTATTCTTTTTAACTAAACATGGGTGGACTCTTTCGAATAAACGATTATTTATCAATTCAGTTATCCCTAAAAGTTTAATCTTGAAATTTAACTGATCTGCAATTTCAAAGTCTTTACTTTCAATATTTTCTATACCTTCCATTAAATTGTTCGTGGATGAGATTTTGTTATTAAATGCAAGTGATGAAAGTATTTTAACTTTAGCTAAAGCATCATAACCATTTAAATCTAGTTTTGGATTAACTGGTTCAGCATATCCTAATAATTGAGCTTTTTTTAGTACATTTGAAAAACTATCTTTTGTGGTTTCCATTTCTGAAAGTATATAATTAGAAGTACCATTTAAAATTCCATAAACTTTGGAAATTTTATTTGTAGCTAGACCTTCTTTAATAGTTCTTAATATAGGAATGCCGCCTCCAACAGATGCTTCAAATTCTAAATTAACATTATTTTTTTCTGCTATTTTTGAAAGATAATCACCATGCTTAGAAATTAATGCTTTATTGGGAGTAATAACGTGAACTTTATTTTTTAAAGCTGTTTCCACAATTTTTTTTGACATTCCATCAGAAGAACCAATTGCTTCAAATAATATATCTATTTTTTTTTTTTTAATTATTTCTAAAGGATTTGAATAAAAAATTTTTTTATTAATTTTAAAAGATCTTTTTTTATTTTTATTCTTAGCAGAAATAGCAACAATATTAATTTTTTTTCCAGTTTTATTCTGAATATCTTTTTTTTTTGTATTCAATTCGTTTAATAAATATGAACCAATTTGACCCAATCCTACAACTGCTATGTTAAAAGTTTTACTCATAATTATTTAGTTATAACTGGAAATTTACTCTTTTTGCTATACAAAATAACATTTTCTTTAAACTCAAAAAAAGTTAACTTTTTATTGAAATCAATTTCTGATAATTTTTTATCATTATTCATAATATTTTTATTTTCCCATAATCCGCTTTTTGTATCTATAGAACAATGAGAAAATATAAAAAGCATGATTATCACATAATTAATTTTATGCATTTAAACCTTCGTTTTCTTTAAAATTATATAATATGTTCATATTTTGAATTGCTTGTCCGCTACCACCTTTAATCAAATTATCTATAACTGACAAAATAATTAATTTACGTCTATGCTTACTTTTGCAAACTGAAATTATGCAATTATTTGTATTAATTACATCGTTAGTACTTAACAAGGTATCTGGTTTAGCAATACTAACAAATATTTCTTTTTTATAATATTTATTTAAAACAGAATTTATTTTATTTTTTGTAACTCCTTTTATTAAATCAATATATATTGTGCTAAGAATGCCTCTGAACATTGGAGTTAAATGAGGTGTAAAATGAAAATTATTTTTTTTACCTGAACACAAATCTAGTTCTTGTTGAATTTCCGAATTATGTCTGTGGTTGGCTATTCCGTAGGCACTCAAGGATTCATAAAGATTTTTTCTTATATATTTTTTATGAACGCCCCTACCCGCCCCAGAATATCCTGATTTGGAGTCTATTATAATATTATTATTGGATATTAATCTTTTTTTTAGTAAAGGAATTAAAGGCAATAAAATTGATGTTGGATAACACCCTGGACATGAAATAATTTTCTTATTTTTAATTTTATTTCTTTTAATTTCAGGCAAAGCATAAATACTATTTTTAATCATATTGCTTGCGCTGTGTTTAATTTTATACCATTTTAAAAAATCACTAGTTTTTTTAAGTCTAAAATCAGCAGATAAATCAATTAAAGTATTTTTTTTAAGTAAGAGTTTAGAAATTTTTTGAGTTTCTCCATTTGGTAACGCTGCAAATATAACATCAACATTTAGTAATAAATTTTTATTAAATTTAATTATTTTAGGTAATTTATATTTGCTTAAACTCTTATCAAAGTAAGAAATTTTTTTACCAATAGATGAACTTCCACAAAGATATTTTATATTTACCTTTTTATGGTTAACTAAAATTTTAGTTAATTGAACACCAATATAACCAGTTGAACCGGCAATAAGAACATTAATCTTAGACATAATATAATATAACAGTTGTTGATTAAAAAGAAATTATCTTTTAGAAAATTGAAAGCTCTTTCTAGCTTTTGCTCTACCAGGCTTTTTTCTTTCAACAGATCTAGAATCTCTGGTTGTCAATTTTTCTTTTCTTAAGGTCGTTTTTAGATTTTCATCAAATTTTATTAATGCTCTTGAAATACCATGAACTAAAGCTCCAGCTTGGCCCGTGTGACCACCGCCTACTACTTTAGATTTTACATCGTAATCTGTTGATTGATTTATAATTTCAAATGGTCTTAAAATTTGTGTTTTATGAGCGGATCTTGTGAAATAATGTTCAAAATTTTTTCCATTTACATATATTTTTCCACTACCCTTTTTTAACCAAACTTTTGCTATTGAAGTTTTTCTTCTTCCTGTAGCATACTTACTATCTTTAAAATCTAGTTTGATTTTAGTAGAAGTTTGGTTCGTATTTTCCATATTAGTATTTTATAATATTTTTTTTATTTAATTTTTTTAGATCAATTGATTCTGGATTTTGTGCTTCATGAGGATGATTAGATCCAGCATAAATTTTTAATTTTGTTAATTGTTTTTTTGCAAGAGCACCATCTGGAAGCATTCTTTTAACTGCAAGTTTTAATGTTTCGCCTGGCTTATTTTCATGCAATCTTTCGGGAGTAGTTTCTTTAATTCCACCGGGGTAGCCTGTGTGTCTGTAGTATTTTTTATTTTCAAATTTGTTACCTGTAAATTTAATTTGATCAACATTCTTTACAACAACAAAATCTCCGTGATCCATATGTGGAGTATAAGTAGTTTTGTTTTTTCCTCTTATAATTTTTGAAACTATTGTAGCTAGTCTTCCTACAACAGCATCCTTAGCATCAATTTCAAACCATTTTGAGCTTATGTCGTCTTTTTTAATAAATTTAGTCATGAATGCGGGATTAATACTTATAAATATATATATTGTCAATTTATTATATTTTTTCTTAATTTCTCACTATTGTAATAGAATCAATAAATGTTAGAAAAACGTTATTAGAAAGAAATTCAATAATAAAACACCTATGGAGAGACTTAATGAGTGATAAAAAAATACCAAAGCCAAAAACTTACAAATTTGACACTTTGAGTTTACACGCAGGTTATCAACCTCACAAAAATGCAGGTTCTAGACAAGTACCTATATATCAAACAACTTCATATTTGTTTGATGATGTTGATCATGCTGCTGCCCTTTTTAATCTAGAAAGAGGTGGACACATTTATAGTAGAATATCAAATCCTACAGTTGGTGTTTTGGAAGAAAGAGTTGCCTCTCTTGAAGGTGGAACTGCTGCTTTAGCAACATCCTCGGGCATGAGTGCAATATTTTTAACTGTAATGACTTTATGCGAAGCTGGTGACCACCTAGTAGTTTCATCTCAATTATATGGTGGCACAGTTAATTTATTTAGGCTAACTTTACCAAAATTCGGTATCAAATGTACTTTTGTTAAACCTAGAGATACAGAAGGTTTTAAAAAAGCAATTCAAAAAAATACTAAAGGTATTTTTGGTGAACTAGTTGGAAATCCTGGAAACGAGCTCATGAACATGCCCGAGATAGCAAAAATTGCTCATGATGCAGGTATTCCATTAATGGTTGATGCAACTTACCAAACTCCATATCTTTGTAAACCATTTGAACATGGTGCCGATATAGTAATTCATTCTTTAACTAAATGGATGGCTGGCCATGGTTCATCAATGGCAGGTATTTTGGTTGAATGTGGTAAATTTGACTGGATGCAAAATGATAAATTTACTACAATGACAAAACCATACGAAGGGTATCACGGATTATCTTTTGCTGAAGAATTTGGACCTACAGCTTTTACAATGAAAGCAAGAGCTGAGGGTATGAGAGATTTTGGCCCTTGTTTAAGTCCTCAAAATGCCTGGAATGTATTGCAAGGTATTGAAACTTTATCAGTAAGAATGATAAAACATTGTTCAAATGCTGAAGAAATGGTTAAATACTTGTTAGAACACAAAAGTGTAGCTTGGGTATCGCATCCAAGTGTACCTGACCATCCTGATCACGAATTAGCAAAAAAACTTTTACCTAACGGTCGAGGATCAATGATAGCTTTTGGAATTAGAGGTGGAAAAGATGCAGCAGTGGCATTTATTAATAATGTTAAACTAGCTTCTCATCTTGCTAACGTAGGTGATACTAGAACTTTAGTTATTCATCCTGCTTCTGGTACTCATTCACAAATGGATGAAGCAACTTTAAAATTTGCAGGTCTATCTCACGACATGATCAGATTATCTGTAGGAATAGAAGATATTGAGGATATCAAAAATGATTTTGAAATAGGTTTTAGAGCCGCAAAAAAACCTAGTCTGGTTTCAAATCAATGAAATTTAAAGTAAACAATCAAGAAATATTTGCTTCTACCGGCGGAAGACAGTTTGATAAAAATAAACCATTAATTATTTTTATTCACGGAAGCGGTTTAACTCATATGACATGGGTACTTCAAACTAGATATTTCGCTTTTCATGGCTACAGTGTTTTGGCTATAGACATGCCTGGTCATGGTCTATCTGGAGGTGAAAGTTTAAAATCTATCGAAGATATGGCTGAGTGGGTAAGTAGTGTAATTGATGTAGTTGGATATAAAGAAGCGTCTTTAGTAGGACATTCTCAAGGTTGTTTAGTTACAATTGAATGCGTCTCAAGATATCCTAATAAAATTAAAACAATGAGTTTAATGGGTGGTGCTGGAGCAATACCTATGAACCCCGAGTTATTATTCCTTGCAGAAAATAATGATCCAAAAGCAGTAAATTTAATGATGGATTGGGCTCACGGTCCTGCGGGTCATTTTGGAGGTCACCCAGTTCCTGGCTTGTATCATATTAATACAGGATCAATGTTAGCTCAAAGCAGAAATATTAAGGATACACTAGGAGTAGATTTTAGAGCTTGTGATAATTATAAAAATGGTTTTGAAGCAGCTAAAAAAATAAAAATTCCCACTTTGTCTATTCTTGCTACAGATGATAAAATGTGTCCTGTTAAAGAAGGAAAAAAATTAGCAGATTTAATAGAAGGAAGTAAAGTTGATATTATAGATAATTGTGGCCATATGATGCTTCTAGAAGAAGCAGATAGAGTTTTAAAAGTTTTAAAAAAATTCATAACAAAAAATTACCCACCTGCAACTAAATAAATTATCGTGTGTATTTGAACAATCTGTTGATATTATTGCTGATTTAAATCAAGCATAAATGTTTCAGAATAATTGATTAGAATGATGTTTGCTAGATTTTGAGTTTAAGTATAACAGGTAGACAGACGTGCTGACTAAAAAAATTGAAGTTATTTGATGCATAGAAGATAACATCAATTGTGCATTATGTGTTAACGTAAAAATACCTAATAAAACTTGAATTAACAATACCAATCCAAGAATATTTATTGCGAAATAAAATTTACTTAAATTATTTATATAAATTTTTATTAATAAAAATAAATAAAATAAACAAATTATATAGGCTAAATTTCTATGCATAAATTGCACTAGCGAAGGTTCACTAAAGGCAGAAAAATTAAATAAATCAATAAAATTATTATCATTTGGAAAATAGGACGCTCCCATTAAAGGCCAAGAATTATAAATTTTACCAGCATCCATTCCAGAAACAAAAGCACCTATTGTAATTTGCATAAATATTAGAATTAAAAAAATAACTGGAATTGAAAATTTTAGTTTCTCATCAGAAAAAACAATTATTTTTGTATTAAAATAATTCCACAATATTAAAGAAAGTATAATAAATGCAATTACTAAATGTACAGATAATCTAAAATGACTTACGTCTATTCTATCAACTAATCCACTAGAGACCATATACCAACCCATAAAACCTTGGAAACATATTAAAAAGAAAATTAAATATAAAATAATTAAATTTTTAAAACGAATTTTAAAAGAAAAGAAAATCAGAGGTATTAAATAATAAATTCCTATTAATCTACCTAAAAATCTATGTACCCACTCCCACCAAAATATAATTTTGAATTCATTTAAAGTCATTTCAAAATTTTGAATCTTAAATTCTGGAATTTCTTTATATAAATGAAAATATTTATCCCAATCAGTATTATTTAATGGAGGCAAAAAACCAGAAAAAAGTTGCCATTGCGTAATTGATAAACCAGAATCAGTTAATCTTGTTAAGCCACCAATTATTATCATTATTGCCATAAGCCAAAACAATGAGACCAGCCAAAAAGAAACATATTTTTTAATTTGATTATTTTCTATGTACATATTTCGATAAATATAATAATTATTATTTAATCCATATATATAAATGTCGCCATTAAAAAAAAAAAAACTAAATTTAATAAGAAAAAAACTTGATAAATTAGATTATTCTCTAATTAAGATTATCAAAAAAAGAACTTTTTTAGTGAAAAAAGTTTTAAAAATAAAAGAATATAAAAAGGAAATAGTTGATAAAAAAAGAATTAAAAAAATACTTAGAGATATTAAAATCAAATCAATACAAAATAAAATTGATCCCAAAATTACAAAACGAATATGGATTAATATGATTTATGCCTATATTGATTTTGAAAAAAGAAATTTTAAGAAAAAATAATTATTTACTATGAGGAGGAAGTTTTTTCTCAACAAAAATTTCATGTTTTCTTGTTGATGGATTATATTTTTTTGCTTTTAATTTAACTTTAGCTTTTTCACCACCGGCAGGTTTTTTTACATAATAGAAAAACGGGCTATCTGGCTTTGCTTCAGGTACCAATCTTACTTTAACGTGTGTTTTTTTTGCCATATTATTTTTTTAACTCTTTAACGATTTTTGAAATTCTACTTACTTTTGATTTCAAAATATTTTTTGTGTTTATAGTTGTATTGATTATTTCGTCAAGATCTGATTCATCATTTAATAAGTGTTTTTTTACACCCTTGATAGTCAAGCCTTTATCTTTAAGTAAAAACTTGATTTTTTTTAAAATTTTTATTGTATTTTTATCGTAATATCTCCTATTTCCAGCAAATATTTTAGGTTTAATTTGTTTAAATTCTTTTTCCCAGAATCTAAGTGTATGTGTTGAAACTTTTCCAGTATTTGGATTTATTAAGTTTAATAACTCGGCAACTTCACTGATGGTTTTATACGCTTCATTTCTTTTACTGATCATTATTATTGATATATTTTTTTAGATCTTTAGAAGGTTTAAACAAAATAACATTTCTCGCAGAGATAATTTTTTCTTCTTTCGTTTTTGGATTTCTACCAATCCTTTGATTTTTTTTTCGTAATATAAAAGTTCCAAATTTTGCAATTTTAACTTTTCCTTCGGAAATTATATTTGTTAATAATGTTTGAAAAACATCTTCTAGAAGATTTTCTGATATTTTTTTTGAAAATCCAATTTGCATATAGATAGAATTGATAATCTCTTTTTTAGTTAAGTTGATACGCATTAATTAATTATATTTTCTTTTATTTTATCAATCAATCGGCCTTTAATTATTTTTTCACAAACTGATATAGCATTTGCAAATCCAATATAATCAGTCCCACCATGACTTTTAACAACAGGTGAATTTAATCCTAATAAAATTGCTCCATTATATAATCTTGGATCTAATTTTTTTTTAAAATTATTTATGTTTTTTATATTTAATAATGATGAAATTTTACCTAATGCATTGCCTGTAAGAGCTTTTTTTAGCTCTGATGTAATAAAATTTGCTGTACCTTCTGCGGTTTTCAATGCGATATTTCCTGTGAAACCATCAGCAATAATAACATTAACATCTCCGCACATTATATTATTTCCCTCAACATATCCTTTGAATTCAAATAGTGTACTATTAAATTTTGATAATTCTTGATAAGTATTTTTTATTACATTATTTCCTTTAATTTCTTCTGATCCAATATTTAATAAGGCAACTTTTGAGGTTTCATTTGGATATAAAGATTTATGGAGAGCGGCACCCATAATAGAAAAATCTATTAAATTTTTTTCGTTACATTCAATATTTGCACCCAAATCTAACACTATGTTCATTCCTGTTTTATTTGGCCACAAACCTGATAAGGCAGGTTTGTCAATTTTCTCAATCATTTTTATGTTTAATTTAGCAATAACAAATAATGCCGCAGTATTACCAGCCGAAAGTACTATATCAGAAGTTTTATTTTTTACGCTTTCTATTGATAGCCACATGCTTGTATTTTTTCCTCTTTTTGCGGCAGCAAGCGCACTATCTTCGTTTTTAACATTGTTTTCAGTGTGAATAATTTCATAACTTTGATTGTCTATTTTTTTATTTTTTAATGATTTTTCTATTAAATCTTTATTTCCAAATAATTTAAAAAGAATATCTATATTTTTTTGGTGATATAATTCTATACCATCAATGATTTTATTTGGAGCATTGTCCCCTCCCATTGCATCAACGGCAATGACGATTGGTTTATTCATAAATTATTAATTTTTTGGATCTAAAACTTGTCTACCTTTATAAGTACCTGTTTTAAAATCTAAGTGATGTGAAAGCCTGTATTCACCTGATTTTTTATCTTCTATAATATTTTTAGGTGAGACTTTAATATGTGATCGTCTCTTCCCAGATCTTGATTTAGTTGTTTTGCGTTTTGGTACGGCCATAATTAAAAATTAAGGTTTATTATATCTTTTGTAAAGTTATTTAAAGTGTTTTTTGTAAGAAACAATCTATATTTATTAAAATAATCAGCATAAAAATTCAAGTTTTTATCAGAATTTAAGTATTTTTTGAGTACATTTAATAAATTTTCATTATTAACCAAATCCAATTTCTCAATTTTTTCAACTATTGAATAAAATAAATTGATAAAATCTTTCATTTTCTTATTAACAGATACATCGCCGTATCCTACTTCTCTTATAGAAAGCTCAATTTGCTTAATAATAAAATCAAATAATTCTTGAAGGTATTTTAGAGGTATTGATGACTTAAAATGTTTCAAAAATAAAGCTAAATGAAAAAAAAAAAATATTAATCTTTCCGAAAAAGTATCATCTTTACCTAAGTTTAAATATAATTTTTTATTTCTAGTTAATTTTATTAAATTATTGTAAATATTTAAATAATTATATTTCATATGAGAATATTTTTTGTTTTTCTATTTTTATTTACACTTAATTGCTCATCAAATAAAGTATCAAATAATCATGGATTTAAATCTTTACAGGAAAAATTTAAAAAAATTACAATTAATAAGACAAATAAAAATGATATGTTAAAAATCATTGGCCCCCCTTCTTCAGTAAGTAATTTCAATAAGAATAAATGGCTTTACATTGAAAGAATGAAAACAAATCAATCAATATTTAAACTTGGAATCAAAAAAATTAATAAAAATAATATATTGATAGTTGAATTTAATAACAAAGGAATTTTAAAGAATAAAAAAATTTTAAAATTAAATGATATGAATGATATTGAATATGTTAAGGCTATTACTGAAAAAGATTTTAAACAAAATAATATTTTGTTTAATATACTTTCAAGTTTACGTGAAAAAGCAAATGCTCCCACTAAAAATAGAGCAAAAAATAGATAACAAATTAATTTTATCCAGCTATTACAGCTAACAATAATAGTGCAACAATATTTGTAATTTTAATCATTGGGTTTATAGCTGGTCCCGCGGTATCTTTATAAGGGTCACCAACAGTATCGCCGGTAACTGCCGCTTTGTGCGCATCAGAACCTTTCCCGCCAAATTTTCCATCTTCAATATATTTTTTTGCATTATCCCAAGCACCACCACCAGCTGTCATTGATACTGCTACAAATAAACCTGTTACAATAACACCTAATAGCATAGCACCTAATGATGAAAGTGCTGCAACTTGACCACCTATAGGTAATATAATTATATATAAAACAATTGGTGAAAGAACAGGTAATAAAGAAGGAACTATCATTTCTTTAATTGCAGCTTTGGTTAATAAATCAACAAGTTTACCATAATCAGGTTTCGCTTTTCGTTTCATAATTCCAGGTATTTTTTTGAATTGTCTTCTAACTTCAACAACTACTGCTCCTCCAGCTCTACCAACAGCTTGCATGCCCATAGAACCAAACAGATAAGGCAACATACCTCCAATTAATAGACCTACTACCACAAAAGGATTTGATAAATCAAAAGTTACAACAATACCCTCCAATTTAGATCCAACTTCCGTAGAAAAATATTTTATATCTTCTGTATATGCTGCAAATAAAACTAATGCTCCCAATCCTGCTGATCCAATAGCATAACCTTTTGTAACTGCTTTGGTTGTGTTTCCCACAGCATCTAATGCGTCTGTAGTTTTTCTAACATTTTTTGGTAAATTTGACATTTCGGCTATTCCGCCAGCATTATCAGTAACCGGTCCATAAGCATCTAATGCAATTACCATGCCAGCAAGCGCAAGCATAGTTGTTACTGCAATAGCAATTCCAAATAAACCTGCAATATAATTAGTTATTAATATACCGGCTACAATAATTAAAGCGGGTATGGCAGTAGCTTCCATTGAAACAGCAAGACCTTGGATAACATTTGTTCCATGTCCAGTAGTAGAAGATGCGGCAATACTTTTAACTGGTCTGTAACTTGTTCCTGTATAATATTCAGTCACCCATATAAGTAAACCTGTAATAACCAATCCAATAACACCACAAAAATACAAACTCTTACCATTAAAATTATTTTCTCCAACAATGTAATTAGTTTCAAAACCAATAACATAATCGGTAACTGGATATAAAATTACTAATGATAAAACAGCTGTAGCAATAAAACCTTTATATAAAGCATTCATCACATTTTTTGAATTTCCTAATTTAACAAAAAATGTTCCAATAATTGAAGTAAGTATACAAGCGCCACCAATAGTTAAAGGATAAACCATCATATTTATATCACCATGAAAAAAAATTGAAGAAAGAACCATTGTAGCAACAATAGTTACAGCATAAGTTTCAAATAGATCTGCAGCCATACCTGCACAGTCACCAACGTTATCTCCAACATTATCAGCTATTACCGCTGGATTTCTTGGGTCATCTTCTGGTATACCGGCTTCAACTTTTCCTACCAAATCAGCTCCTACATCAGCTCCTTTAGTAAAAATTCCACCGCCTAATCTGGCAAATATAGAAATCAAAGATGCTCCAAAACCTAAAGCAACTAAAGCATTAACTATTTCTCGCTCGTCAATCTCCATCTTAAGTAAAATAAAATAATAAACTGCTATAGCTAATAATGCTAATCCAGCAACCAACATACCTGTAATTGCTCCAGATTTAAAAGCAATAGATAAACCGTTAGCAAGTCCTTTTCTAGAAGCTTCTGCTGTTCTTACATTAGCTTGAACAGAAACAAGCATACCAACATATCCAGCGATACCGGATAAAGTAGCTCCTATTAAATAACCTAATCCAACCAAGAAACTAAATGCAAAAATAATAATAACTAAAACTACAATTCCAACTATTGCTATTGTTTTATATTGTCTATTTAAATAAGCTTTAGCTCCAATTTGAATAGCAGATGCAATTTCTTGCATTTTATTGTTTCCTGGACTTGATTTAATAATATTAGAACCAGTAACATATCCATAAATGATTGATAATAACCCAGCAAATATTGTGTAATATAAAATAGTTTCAATTGAAGCGTTCATAGAATCCTTAAAATAATGTTTTATTTAATTTTAAAGTGCGGACATTACAAAAAAAAACGTAAAAGGCAATATTTAACTTTTTAAAATTTATGTGAATAACCTTGGTAAATTAGAGATTTTAAATGACTTTTATGACTAATAATTTTTCTTTGTTTATATATATTCGTAGTAGTTCCGATTTTAGTAATTTTAAGATTGATTCTTTTTGCCAATCTCTTGATATAAGATCTATTTTTTTTAGATGAAGTAAATAATACCTGATAATCGTCTCCTTTCGAAATGAAGTTTAATGATTCTTTATGATTCTTTTTTAAATAGTTATTTAAATTTTTAGATAATGGAATTTTATCTAGATATATAAGATATCCAATTTTTTGATTATTTATCAGTTTATTTAAATCAGCAAACAAACCATCTGAAATATCAATGGATGAATTAGCAATTTTGATTAAATATTTATGCAATATAATAGGCAAATCTGGAAGAAAATATTTTCTTATAAAATAATTATTAAATTTATTGTTAATATTTATTTTTTTTTTTAGAATACTTAAACCAATAAAACTATCACCTAAATTTCCAGTCACATATATATCATCATACTTTTTAACATTATTTCTTCTGACAATTTTTTTAGATATGCCTAATGAGACAACTGTAAATGAAGATATTTTAGAGACAGAAGTATCACCTCCAGATAACAAAATATTATATTTTTTTTGTTCTTCGTTAATTGATTTTGAAATTAATTTAAGATTTTTTTTGTTGAAATGTTTCTTATTACCAGTAGCGGAAAGTAAAAAATACTTGGGTTTTACACCTTTGCAGATCAAGTCTGAAATTGATGATCTAATAACTTTTTTTATTACTAATTCAGGATTTTTAAAATTTACATAATGTACTCCCTCATTATAAGTATCAATTGATAAAACTATTTTGTATTTTTTATCAAAGAAAACATCATCGTTTAAATTTAAAGCTCCAGGATTTTTTGTAGTAAGTTTTCGGAAATAATTTTTAATTAATTCAAACTCATCCATTAGAAATTCTGATTTTTTTTGAAATTTTGTCTAATAATGCATTCAAATATTTAGTCTGAGATTCATCAATAAAAAAATTAGAAGCATTTAGATACTCTTTAATAATTATATTAATTGAAGTTTTTGGCTTATATAAAAATTCAAAAATTGCACTTTTAATAATAATTTGAAAAACTTTATCTAAATTTTTCATATTTAAATCTGCATGAAGGTGTTTTATTATTTCTTCATTTATAACCTCATTACGCTCTACAGTACCATTTACGACATCTTTGATAAATTTTTTAAATCTGTGTTTGGGAAATATTAAATCTTCCTCTTTATTAAAATATTTACCATAAAGTTTTTGAATAATTATTACTCTTGGATTATTTTTTGAACTATATTGTAGTGTCATTTTATTGAGATAAAACAGATATTACGGCTCTAGAAGCTTCTCTACCCTTCTTCTTTCTATTAATGGCCTGTTTCATATTCAAGCATGTTATTATACCATTTCCTATAGGCTTCTTATTATCTACAGAAAGTTTCATTATAGAGTCAGTAGTTGCTTTAGAAATAAAATCGAAATGAGGAGTTTTGCCTTTAATGACACAGCCAAGAGCTATAAATCCATTAAATTTTTTAATGTTTTTAGAAATAGTTACTGGTATTTCAAAAACACCAGGAACACGTATAGTTTTAATATTAAAAGAATGCTTAATTTCTTTTTTTGCACTTTTCATGAGGCCAGAGGAAATATCTTTATAATAATCAGCAATAATTATTAAAATTTTTTTTTTCATTTACTTTATTATTTCTTGTTTTGTTATTTTAATTCCATATCCATCTAAACCTACTACTTTTTTTTTAGAACTTGTAACCAATATCATATTTTTTATTTTTAACGATTTAATTATTTGAGCACCAATACCATAATTTTTAATCAACTTATCATGTCCTTTTTTATAAAATTCATTACTTTTATATTGCTTTAGAGTTTGTGTTACAGATTGTAAATTAGGATCTCTTATAAAAATTAGAACACAATTATTAAATTTTTTAAAATATCTTAATGTTTTATTAAAAGAATTGGGTAGTTTTTGATTTATTAGATAGTTTTCTACTACATTAGATGAAATAACTCGTAAGCGAGGAATAATTCCTTTTTTAATTTTGCCTTTAATTAGAGCGAAATGTTCTGAGCCATCTAATAGATTTTCAAAAATCATAATCTTATATATCTGCTCTTGAACTTTAATTTGAGAAGTTTTTTTTAATTTAATTAATTTTTCTATTTTTAATCTATAAGAAATTAAATCTTCAATTTTTGCTATTTTTAACCTATGTTTTTTTGAAAATTTAAATAAATCATCTCCTTTTGCCATAGTTCCATCTTCATTCATAATTTCGCAAATAACAGCTGCAGGAATTTTTTTTGATAATTTAGCAATATCAATAGATGCTTCAGTGTGACCGGCTCTAACCAATACTCCTCCATCTTTTGAAATTATTGGAAAAACATGACCTGGGGAAACTATGTCTTTTTTATTTGCGTTTCTTTTTGTAGCAATTTTAATTGTTCTAGCTCTATCTTTAGCAGATATTCCGGTAGAAATTCCTTTTTTAGCTTCAATTGAAATTGTAAATGCAGTTTGGTTTCTTGATTGATTAACTGGTGCCATGTAGTTTAATCCAAGCTTTTTTGATTGACTTGAATTTAATGTTAAGCAAATTAATCCTCTACCATGTTTTGCCATGAAGTTAATTTTTTGTGAATTTACATCGGATGCAGAAAAAACTAAGTCACCTTCATTTTCGCGATTTTCATCATCAACCAATATATACATTCCTCCTTTTTTTGAAATTGAGATGATACTTTCTATTGAGCTGTATTTATTTTTTTTCATTGAAAAATTTTCTTACATATTTAGATAAAATATCGATTTCAATATTTACTAAATCATTTTTTTTAAGTTTTGAAAGATTGGTCATTTTTAATGTATATGGTATTGTCCATATTTCAAAGTTAACATTTTTTATTTTTGAAATAGTTAATGAAACACCATTAATTAAAATTGATGCTTTTTGTACCAAATATTTTTTAAATTTTTTTGGAATTATAAATTCAAAAACATATGATTTATCGATTTTTTTTACATTATTTACTTTGCAAATAGTATCCACGTGCCCCTGGCAGACATGTCCTGAAATATTCTGACCAAATTTAAGTGGTAATTCTAGATTAATTTCATCATTAATTTTAACATATTTGAATTTAGTTTTTTTTAGTGTTTCGTTAGATAAATAAAATTCAAATATATTTTTGCTACAAGAAATTAGTGTTAAACATACGCCATCACAAGAAATGGAAACACCTAAATCTTTTTTTGAAAGCTTAATATTTGATTTTAAGAAAAGATTAATTCCTTTTGTGCGTTTTTGTATTTTGCTAACTTTTCCCTTATGAAATATAATACCATTAAACATTTTTTTAGTAATAATGTATTAATGAGTCTTTATCTAGATATGTATTAATTTTTTTATTATTTTTAAAAAATTTATCTAAGTTTTTGTTAATATTTTCTACGTTAATAGCATTTTTATTATTTATATTTTTACTGCTTTTAAATAGATAAAATTCATTAAACAATTTTTCGTTTAAAATATTGTTTGTTAAAGTTTTACCACTCTCTATAAGCAAATTGTGAACACCCATATCGTATATTTTGCTAAAAATTTTTTTAAAATTTATATAACCGTATTTGTTAATATCTAAATATACTAAATTTATTTTATAATATTTTAAATTATTTAATTTTTTTTTATTTTTAGAATTATGAAAAATTACAGTATTGTATTTAGTTGAATTTTTAACTATATAACTGTCCATATTAATTTTTAAATTTTTATCTATAATTAATTTAACAGGTGAAAAATTTTCTAAACCTTTAATTCTGCAATTTAATTTAGGATTATCTCTATTTATTGTTTTATATGATGTTAAAATTCCTTGACATTTATATCTTAATAGATGTCCAACTTTTCTAGAATGTTCATTGGTAATAAATTTGTTATTTTTTAAAATAAATAAGTTTGATGAACAAGCAAGTTTGCCTACAACATAAGGCAATTTATTTTTTTTAATATAGTCATAGTTTTTATATAATTTTTTAACTTTATTTCTTAATAATCCAGATTTAGTAGTAATGTTTTTTGATTTTAGAATTTTTTTTGATTTGCCAAAACATTTTAAATCAGGATCTTCTATTGAATAATAAACATTTTTAACTTTTGTATTAATAATTGTTTTTGTACATGGAGGAGTTTTTCCATAGTGAGAACAGGGTTCTAGAGTTAAATAAATAGAAGAGCCTGAATTTTTATTTTTATTTTTATTTAAAGCTATTGTCTCGGCATGAGGTCTTCCATTTAAATTAGTTACACCATATGATATTATTTTTTTATTCTTTACAATAACACACCCTACTGAAGGGTTTGTTCCCGTTAATCCATTTTGATTTTTTGCTAAATTAATAGCAAATCTCATATATTTTTTATCAAATGAATTAAATTTATCTTTTTTTAAAGACATCAATCTTATCTACAAATTGAACAAAGTCTTTCTCTTCTCTAAAATTTCTATATACAGATGCAAATCGTACATAAGCAACTGGATCCATTGCTTTTAAACCTTCCATTACCATTGTCCCAATTGTATTTGATGAAATTTCACTTTGACCTAATTCTTCTAAAGATCTAGAGATTTTAGAAATAAATTTTTCAACAGTTTCTGTGTCAATAGGTCTTTTCTTTAACGCAACATATATAGATTTTGATAATTTATCGCGGTCAAAAGAAGATTTTCTTCCATTTTTTTTAACAACTACAAGTTCTCTAAATTGAACTCTTTCAAATGTAGTAAATCTTTGACCACAAATACAAAGTCTTCTTCTTCTTATAGTTGTTCCGTCTTCAGTTGGACGAGAGTCTACAACAGAAGTTTCTCCTTTTTTACAATGTGGGCAAATCATAAATGTTCCTTATCTTAAATGTTTATATATAGGAAAATTAGAACATAAATCTACTACTTCTTTTTTGACTTCATTCTCTATTTTACTATTGTCATTAGGGTTTTCAGATAACCCTTTAATTGTTTTTGTTATTAATTCTCCAACCAATTTAAACTCATTTAGACCAAAACCTCTTGTGGTTGCAGCTTGAGAACCTAGCCTTATTCCTGATGTTATCATTGGACTTTCATCATCAAATGGAATTCCATTTTTATTACATGTAATATTTGCTTTTGACAAACTTTCAGCCGCTAAATTACCTTTTACTTTAAATGGCCTTAAATCTACTAACATTAAATGAGTATCAGTACCTCCTGAATAAATTTTAAAACCATTA
>Ga0208411_1000839_pt1 | contig 22424 bp, 17 predicted proteins | sample ETN01SmetaG_4_FD_185793 | JGI IMG/M metagenome (GOLD analysis project Ga0208411, IMG submission 185793) | Marine microbial and viral communities from oxygen minimum zone, Eastern Pacific Ocean - ETNP2014F12-01SV261 (SPAdes) (version 2) | ecosystem: Environmental > Aquatic > Marine > Oceanic ... | reverse complement strand
TTGTGGGTGCGGCTACAAATGAGGGTTTAAGTCTTGTGTTCCAGGAAGAAGAAGAATTCTGGAAATCGAACGGCAGACTATTGACCATGGATGAGTTTGCCAATATGCATTTAATCAAAATGAATGGTTCCGGGGGTGCCTGGCTGGATTATGATCGGGATGGCGATTGGGACCTTTACCTTGCAAATTGTCAAGGCAGTGGAGACATAACTAATGTTCTGTACGAAAACCAGGGCAATGGCAGTTTTATCCGAGTTTACAATTCGGGTGCAGAAGATGAGAGTGAAGGAATGGCTGTATCTGCTGCCGACTACAACAATGACGGGTATCCAGACCTGTTTGTCACCAATTACGGAAACTTCAAGTTGTTTCGGAACAATGGGAATAAAACTTTTACCGATGTAAGTGCAGCCGCATTCCCGGAAGGCATCAGGGACTGGTGGTATGGCGGTTCGACCTGGGGGGATTATAACCTGGATGGGTACCTGGACCTTTATGTTTCAGGGTATGTGGATTTTTCCCGCAGACCGCACTACACCAGCTTAAGGTTCCCCATGGATTTTGGCGGCCTGCCCAATACTCTTTACAACAATAATGGGGATGGTACTTTCACGAACGTAACATCAACCATGAGTGTATTAAGTGACGCCTCCAGGAAATCCATGCAGGCTGTGTTTCATGACTTCAATGAAGATGGCTTTCCTGACCTATTCGTAGCGAATGATACAGATGCCAATGGTTTTTACCTGAATCGCGGGGACGGTACCTTCAAACCTTTCTCCGGGCCCAGCGGGCTCAGTACCACCGATGGCAGTATGGGTGTTGCTTTGGGTGATATGAACAGGGATGGTTTGACCGACCTGGTCTATACCAATTATGCAGCGGAAGTGAATACTCTGGCATTTCTTGTCGATAATAAGAGCAGCAACGACGGCAGCCTGCGCAATGCTGTCTTTGTACACGATTTTGATTCTCCCATGGTGCATAAACTTTCCTGGCCCAATATAAGCTGGGGTCCAGGCCTTTTTGATCTGGACAATGATGGAGACCTTGACCTGTTCTTTGCCAACGGCCATTTAAATTCAGTAAGCGGCGACAACCGCCAATCAAACCTGCTATTTGAAAATGATGGGAAGGGACATTTTGCTGATATATCTGAATCCTCTGGAATACTTGCCACCGGAAAGCGGATTCATCGCGGCGCCCTGTTCGCTGATTATGACAATGACGGCAGAGTGGATATATATGTTACGGTGAACGGCCAGCAAGTGGAAGACGGCAATGGCAACATTGTATTCGATACCAATCAAGGAAAAGGTGTCTTATTTCACAATGAGACTGAAACGGAAAACAGCTGGTTAAAAGTTCGGTTGGAAGGAACAGAATCAAACCGGGACGGGTTTGGCACCATTGTAACTATTCACACTAATGATAAAATGCAAAAACAGGCTCTTTCATCAGGTCAGGGATATTTTTCCAGCAATGCCAGGGAACTTTATTTCGGACTTAAGGGAGCGGAAACGATTGATCAGATCGATGTAGAATGGCTCAGCGGCACCAAACAATCATTCAAGGATATCCCCGCACGGCAGACGATTTATATTCTGGAAGGCAAATCCCTGCACCAGAACACATTGATCTTGAATAACAAGTAATAACTTTATTTTATATATAATGATAATCGACTATAATAACTATGAATAAGATAGGCATTGACCTGGGCGGCACCAAAATTGAAGGGATCCTCCTGGATCAGCAAAACCAGGTTCTGGAACGAATCCGGGTTCCGACACAACAGGAAAACGGATATGAAGCGATCCTGAGCCGTATCGTCACCCTGATTAAAGATATTCAGTCCAGATCAGACCAGGCTGCAAGTATCGGTATATGTACCCCCGGTGCCATTGAGCCGACAGAAGGTGTCCTGAAAAACAGCAATACCGTATGCCTGAATGGAAAACCATTGAAAAACGATCTTGAATCTGCGCTGGACTGTTCTATTGAGATGGAAAATGACGCCAATTGCTTTGCCCTGGCTGAGGCCACCCTGGGGGCCGCAAAAGGGTATAGTACGGTTTTCGGCGTCATTATGGGCTCCGGCGTTGGTGGCGGAATTGTATTCAGCCAGCGAATCCACAGGGGAAGATTATTCATTGCCGGGGAATGGGGTCACATTACATTGCATCCCAATGGGCTTAATTGTTACTGCGGTCGACAGGGCTGTGTAGAAAAATATATCAGCGGCACTGCACTGGAAATGCGCTGGAATGAATTGGGCGGTGAAAACCTGGCCCTGGATCAAATTGTGTCGAAATTCGACCCTCTGCCGGATGATCGATACCGAAAATGGAAAACAGAATTCCTGGACAATTTTGGCCGTGCGCTGGCAACTGTAATTAATATTGTGGACCCTGACGCCATTGTCCTTGGCGGGGGTGTCTCTAATATACCATTTCTCTATAATGAGGGCAGCAAAATAGTGCAAAATAATATATTCAGTGACTTTTCAGATACACCAATTTTACCTAATCAGCTGGGTGACTCTGCCGGTGTATTCGGTGCCGCTCTATTGCAAGAATTATAACCTAAAATTATAGATGATGCTGTAGGCATTTATTCCTTCAGAATAGTTTCCTTTTATTCTTAACTCAAACGAAATCCAGAAGGAAACAACAGTTTTTAATTATTTCCCACATTTCTACTCTAAATGAAAAATCATTTTATAAACATCAAATGAAAAATTGGTTCGTTTGATCGTTTAGTATTATTGCAGTGGGTACTGAAAAAGCTTTGTATAAACTCGCTTGTTTTAGAGAAATGAATAAATCTGTTTAATCCGGGATTTTAACCGTTTTTTCATCTTTTAATTATTAAGGCAGGTTCTATTTCCCCGCATCTATAGGATTTCAAAAGCTTATTAATATGATACTAAGATCCAATATTGCTATAATGGGCTCGTAAGGTGTAAACTTACTCAATCGAAATATTATTTCTTTGCAACCATGGTACTGGCGGTACTTGCTGATTTTAGAATCATCCTTAAAATTGGTTAAGATAAATACTTCGCCCGGAATATTCATTTCGGCTTCAAAATGAGTTACCATCAATGATCCAGAAAATCCAAAAAGGAATCAAATCTGAATCAGGAGTCATTTTTATGGCATCTACCCTGGGTATTTTCATACTGCTAAGTTTCTTTGCGTTCTTTCTGGCCCGTTTCGCAGCAACTGAGACACGCTCCAGTGCTTACCATGTGATGGATATCAAGGCTCGGAATCTGGCGCTGACTGGATTAGAGCATGGTATGCAGTCCTTCACGGCATACAGGAATACAGCTACTGTATCCGGGGATTTCAATACGGGTATCTATGAATCAGCCTTTGATACCTTGTATACTGAAAACAACACTGCCCTGCCCTATACAAATTATATTACTATCAAAAGTATTGCCACTATAAGCGACGTGGAACGCAACCTGCGCCTGATTGTCTCTTCCATGCCGGAAGCGTTCTGTTTCTCCTATTACGGCAACAATGCCGGCGGTGTCGCCTTTGCAGAAAACACCGGGGCTATTGCAGGTGATATGTATCACAATGGAGATGTGAATACAAATGTTGTGTCCTCAGGAACAATATACAACAGTACGGGCAACGGCGGTACCTTGCTCGCCTCACCTCCGCCCCTTCCTGCATTGAGCACAATCTTATACGAAGAACTGCATACCGCAGCTGCTTCACTACCTACAAATGATTATGCCCTGAATTTTGATGGAAATAATGATTATGTCGATGCTGGTTCAGGTTCTCTAGGTGGAAGTTTTACAGTATCATGCTGGATCAAACCTGCTGCCATTGCAACTAATTGGGCAGGTTTTGTTTGTAAAAATGAGGACAAAGCTTCAGGTGAAGGAGTTTTTTGGTTAGGTCAGCATTCCACAAATGGAAAAGTGAGATTTGGGGTATATCTAAATGGCACGAATGAAAGTGCGCTTGATACAGATGGAGCTGTAATTAGTAATGGCAGCTGGTACCATGTGGCTGCTACCTATGATGGGCATTATCAAAAAATATACATCGATGGTACTTTGGTAAAAACATCATCAGATTTAAATACTGCACAGCCAAGCGGAACCAGCAATTACTATATTGGTTTATCCACGGCAGCTTATTTTAACGGTTCAATTGACGAAGCAGCAATTTGGGATGAAGCACTTACAGCAGTTGAAGTACTAGGTCTTTATAATAATGGAACGCCCTTAAATGCAATTAGCAATTCTGGTGATTATTCATCATCATCTGACTTAACAAGCTACTGGAAATTCAACGAAGGTACGGGCACCACAATAACAGATCAGACTTCCAATGACAATGACGGCACAATAACCGGGGCGACGTGGACCGATGGACTTCAATCAACTTCCTACACTAATACCACAATCAATCTTTCATCACTGACCAACAGCCAGCTGCTCCATAACGGCAATATGACCCTGACCGGAACCACGGTGAATGGTCCAGGGTATCTGGTGGCAGATGGAGATCTGACCATTGAATCGAGCTCTGCGATCAAGAGAAATGTCTTTTTGATCTGCTCGGGTAATTTAACCCTTGCTTCTTCCACGATTGGAACCGGGATCCGGTCCCCAGCCATTATTTATGCCAAGGGTACTGCCTCTTTAAGCAGTTCAACCGTATACGGCCTTATCATTGTCAGGGGCAGTTCCTGTACTCTGAATCAGACAGCAGTATATGGCGGTATTTTGAATTATGGCGCAACGTTTTCCCTGGATAATACTTCTTCTGTAACAGGATCTGTGGTATCGAATTATTCCATCGACCTGATTGATGCCAACTCATCCATTACCAAAGGCAGTCTGCCGCCCTTTTTTGGCCTAGACATCGGCCTGAACCCCATGGTGGTACCTGGCTCCTACCTGGAGTATTGATTTTCGTTTCCCACACAGATTTTCTTTACTATTATTAATCGTAACTCCCAGTCTAAGGGTAGTTTCCACAGGAAAAGAATAATTATATATTTTTCATTATTTCATTTGTTCTAGTGGCCTGGCATATCATGGGATAACAACTTATACCTTTTAAGACTACCATTTCTATCATTAACAAACTCCACTGTATTCTACTGTTACTGGAAAATATTGCTGGTGCACATCATTTCCCATATACCTTGCATAGTTAAATATATCATAGTTACAATCAGCAGAACCTGAGCGATACAAAGCTATATTTGAGAGGGATAAACATGAGTGATAAAAAAGAATTCAATAAAAAATACGAAGAGAAACTTAATAATCTTCAAATCGAACTGGTACGGCTTCAGGATTGGATTATCGACCGCGGAAAAAAGATCGCAATTATTTTTGAGGGCAGGGACGCAGCAGGCAAAGGAGGCACCATTAAGCGTATCATAGAAAATTTAAATCCCAGGTACTGCAAGGTCGTTGCTCTGGCGGCACCAACAGAACGGGAAAAAACCCAGTGGTATTTTCAGCGCTATGTACCTCACCTACCTGCTGGCGGTGAGATTATAATCTTTGATCGGAGCTGGTACAATCGTGCCGGTGTGGAGCGAGTTATGGACTTTTGCACTGAAAAAGAATATATCAATTTTCTGCAGACTTGCCCGGAATTTGAACGGATGATCATCAGTTCAGGGATTCAACTGATAAAATACTGGTTTTCCGTTAGTGCAGAAGAACAGATAAAACGTTTTAAAAGCCGGGCGGAAGATCCTACCAAAGGCTGGAAATTAAGCCCAATGGACTTAGAATCTGTAAATCGATGGGATGATTATTCTAAGGCTAAGGATAATATGTTCGAGCATACGGATACAGTGTTCTCCCCATGGAACGTAGTGGAATCAGACAACAAGAAAAAGGCTCGGGTTAATTGTATCAGTCACTTCCTGCACCAGGTTAAATATGAAAACATAGAACATCCCGAAGTGATTCTGCCAGAACGTACCCAGCAGAAAGACTATGATAGGCCATCCCGTTCTAACTATAATTACGTACCAGAAGAATTGTAAGGTTAAATAAAGAAATGAAATTCATTGAAACATTAAAAAAAATAGAAATTATTATCCTGGGAAAACGTAATCAGAAATCTGCAAAACCAACAGGTCACTGGCAGCAGTATCGCAAACCGAAGCAGTCGAAAACCTAATCCGCCAAGATTGTTTTAAACTGTGCCGCAGCCTGGGTAATGGGCATTGCGCCCTTCCTTTTCAGGTGAGAATCAAAAAATACTGTCACCATTGTATTTAGCATCGCCCTCATTGTTGTTCTGTCCTCCCAGCTGAAATAAGGTACTACCACCTTGGCCGCTGGCGCATACTGAGGCCCATCCGTAAAATCATAATGTTTCATCCTGCTGGCTGCAAAATGATGATTAGGAACAGATGAATTTTTCATTAAGGTTTTCATTTTCTTGTAATTTTCCGGCATCCAATCCCATTTGTCTTGTCCCAAGTGCAGGAAGGGAATCCTCATCCCCTCTTGAATTATTTTATCACTTAAAGGAATAAACCAGGTATCGAAACCTGCTGCTGCATCAATACGATTGTCCGTACTGGCAGTAGCAATAGTTGTGGCACCGCCAAATGATTGTCCGAACATTCCCACCCGCTCCAAATCAATGATTCCAAACAAAGGATTTTTTCTTTGCAAATGGTCAATCTGGTCCAGAACAAATTGGATATCGCCAACTCGTAAATCCAGTTTCTGTTCGGTGGTTATTTTGGGTTTGGTTTCTCCCACAGCTTTGCTGGATTTTTCCGAAAGGTACGGCGCCGTGGAACCATCACTAAAGATGGTGATGAAGGAATCATACGTATGACCCACAGCTACTACCACGTACCCGCGACTGGCCAATTCTTCACACTGGATAGAATTTTGATGTTTATATCCTCCTCTCCCATGTGAAAAAACCACCAAGGGGTAAGAACCTTTATTGGTGGAAGGTTCAAGATCTATAAATGAGTTTGTCTCAATTTCAATAACACCTGCTAGAAGAAATTTTGGCACAGAGTAGTGATTCGCTAATTCATTTACCACCATTTTATTATTTTGGAAATAAATAAATCTTTCTCCCGAATTCCTTTTTACAGCAGGATACCAGAATTGCACCATGATCCTGCGCAGTGCACCTTCCTTATCTGCAAAAATATCCGTCCTGCTGGAATCGGTCCATTCAAATAATTTTGTACCAACCGCATAGCTGCCTCCTGGAACAGGGATATCATGATAGCGCAGCAACCGGCTGCTTGCACATCCAAAGGGCAGCAGGATAATCACAATCCATAGACAAGCCAGCCGATGGAAGGCATATTTCATAAACGGGAAAAACTGACCATGTGATTTAAATAGAGAAAACCCGGGTGATATTGAAACCAAGAAATATTTCACCAGTACTTAAAGACCCGCTGGCATCCTCAATATAGGCACCCTCATATCCACCCCGGGCATTGGTAAGTAGCAGTTGAAATACATGACCGCCAGTTTCAATATCGCATCCCAGGCCCCATCCGTTTTTAAAAGAATCGGGACGATCGCCCAAGGGGAAGGATATATCGGCATTGATAGAGAAGCGCCTTGTGACCATAATCCTGCCGCCTAGAACAGCTGAAAAGAGATCATGCTCATCTTCATGTGCGGGTACTAGATTCTTATGGCTCCAGGTCGGAACCACCTGCAGGGAGACACTTTCATTGAATTTCCGTCCCACGATCAGCTGCTGCAAATAACGGATCCGGTTCGCGAAATTATCTTTGACAATGGCATCCTTCCTGAGTGCATTAATACCCATATTTGAGAAAATTACCACGGTGATGGGAAATGTTTTTCCTTGCCCCTCTGTCTGTCGAATCAATTTGGCTTTGATCATTACATCATAGGTTTTCTGCCAGGAACTCCTGCCCAGTCCAAAAGCCAGCCTTTCATGAAGCCCATATTTTAGATCATAATGCACTGCGGCTTCATCTAGACCAAACAGGTCATAAAAGCCATTTTCCACTGTACCGAACCGGTGCTGGACCATGAATTCCAACATCTTCGACCGCGGTAATTCCACGGATTGTGAATTCACAATCCGTGTTGCCTTAAATGTAGCCTGTACCGGCAGGGGTTCTATTGGTTCCTCATTCAGGAGATCCAATAACTCATCCTGGGAAAATATCTTTATTGCGCTGAAAAAGAGAAAAAGAAAAAGGCGAATCATTTCTGCTGCAATTTCACATTCACAGTAACCTGGATTATCCGGGCAATATTGTTTCTGACTATTTTGGGAATCCTGATGTCATAATCCGCAGGAGCGACTTCGAATGTAGCCAGGCCATTGATACCACCCCCCGCGCGGGCAAGGGTACCTGATTCCGATATTTCCCGTGATACTCCATGGATGGTTAATGTACCGGTTACGGCTACATCCTGAGGATCCGGACCAATTTTCAGTTCTAGCCAGTGGTCTATATTCCCTTTGAAGGTGGCCTTGGGGAATTGGTGTGATTCCAGATAATTCTCATTAAAGTGTTCCTGCATCAGGGCATTTGGAAAAATAAAACCGCGAATGGGAACCTGAAAGGCTAAACTCCCGGTCTCCAGGTCCAGCATGCAGGAAGCTTGTTTATTTACAGCTACAATATCCTCCATAGGCGCATGAGAGTAAAAAGAGACAGCGCCGGAACGAGTGATGTATAGGTCCCGGGCCAGCAGCGGTGCACAACAGAGAAATAAAAATATTTTTTTCACTGGCACTCCATTTCAAAAAATTTCTGGATAACAAAGATATTTTCAACGGAGAGTTTTTGCCCACCACTGGGCATAAAACCTGGATCGTCTGATTCTCGTTGAATACGATCTAGAACCTCCCCTGATTTTATAGCATAATATACTGTTGTATAGGTATCGAGGGACACACCGCCGGAAGGGGATGACCCGCTGTGGCAAACGGTACAATTGGGTTCCAGGATCGGTTTTACATTTTCTGTATAATACTCTTCTACCTGGCTGCAGTCCAGGGCTGCGTTCAGGTCCTCCTCCACATTGGTTTCGCAGGCAAGAAAAGCCAGGAAACCTACAATGATAAATTGCAGTTTTTTATTCATTTTAACTAAAGTACGAATCAGAGCAACGGTTTAGGAATAAAGATTACTTAAATTTCAGGATAATGAAACCATATGAATTCAATAAAAAAATTGTCATCATCCTATTGCCCCTGGTCCTTCTCATGGGCTTTTTTTATTTCTTCAACTACCAGGAAACACATACAGACTGGACAGAGATAAAACCGCAGATATCGTTATCGGCAAAAGAACTGCTCCAGCGCTACCAGATCAACGAAAAAAATAATCTAACCAATATAGTGGTACAGGTTTCAGGTATGGTAACTGCCCTGGATGATTCCCTGTATATTCTGGATAAAGCAGTGGTTTGCAAACCAGCTGCAGACATAAAATTCAATATAAACAAAAAAGAATTTGTCACCGTAAAAGGACGCTGCCTGGGCTATGATGACCTGCTCATGGAAGTTCGTCTGGATCACGTTGTAGTTATAGAATTGTAATGGATCAGTATTTTACACCGCCTGCGAATAAACATTCTGTATATATATCTATAACTGGCAGTTGTACCCATAGGTTTCATTTCCTGAACTGATGAAAATATTTTTTCAACACAAAAAAACTGGCAGAAGATTGATCTCCCTGGTGATTCTCATGGGAATCTATGGTTACCTTGTTTACCAGAAAGAGAATATTGACGTTGCCAGTACAATATCTGTTGAATCATTATTTGCGCAGGATATGCTCTGGCGTTTTCAAGTTAATGAGGGGGATGATTTCCTGAACCAGGTCGTTTCTGTTACGGGTACTGTAACCGCCGCTGGCGATTCATCCCTTCTGTTAAATAATTCAATTTACTGCATGATGGACACACCTGTTTCTGGAGAAGGGTTTATTTCGGAGACTGTGACAATAAAGGGACGCTGCCTAGGATATTACCAGCCGCAAAAGCAGGTTCAGCTTGACCATTGTATCATTGAGGATCACTGAGACAGCACCGGCTTTATTTCAAGTATAGCACTTTTCGTTTTTTCACCGCATCTCCATCCGTAACCATAAGAAAATAAACACCGGTGCTCATTGCTGGATTTTCCGGGACTACGGTCAGTTTGCTGGTTCCCATGGGTAAAGATTCATAGTGTTTAACCGCCACCGTCTGGCCAAGCAGAGAAACCAGGGATAATGTGATAAGCCGCTCTGGTTCCGCCACGCGGATATTGATATGAAGTCGGGGGTTAAACGGATTGGGGAAAACTTTCTGCAGATGGAATTTTCCGGAAACAACAGGAGATGGATCAATTTCTAAGGCCTGATTGGCACTCCCCGGCGTTGGTTCCATGTAAGCCCAGGTATCTGGAACATTTCCAATTCGGCCATAGGACACATCAACACTTTGAGCCGGAAAAGTAAGGGAATCGATGATGGTATGGGCATCGGGGGCAACAATAGCCAGAAATTCACCTCCGGAGGAGAGTTTGAAATTGGTATGCAGTTCCCCCTGTTCCTGATCCTCATCACACCACACCAGCAGGTGTTCACCTGGATTCAGGGTCATTCCTGAATCCGGGAACTGCCACTTAGTCAGATTGTCTGTTTTATCTGTCAGGTAATGCCCACTCAGGTCAATGGTTCCAGCCGCGGTAGAAGAAAGTTCCAGCCAGTCATCATATTCCCCAGACTCATCAGCGTTGGTCAGCACATTTTTTGCCAATAGTTCATTGATTTGTACCTCTGTGCCTCCCCAGGGTTCTGCCACCTGGATCCGCCGATAACCATAGACCGGGTAACGGTCCACTTCGCCGTCATAGATTGCTGTGAGGTACCACTGGTAGAGCCCTGGTTCACTAATCTGTATCCCAGCCTGCCAGCGGTCATGGTCTTCCACCCTCCTGCTCATGGTGTCAGACGCAGGATTTAGCGCAGTGGTGAACCAGTCTGTCTGGTCATCCTTTTTATAGTGATAGATCACCTCATCCACTCCCCCAGGTCCAAAAACAGCAGTGTTCAGTGCGATCATTTCCGTTGTAAGCACAGGACCGGGTGAGACGATTGCGTCGTAAATAATTGGTTCCGTTCCCCCATAGTTTAACTGATTTTCCAATGCTGACAACCTGGTATTGATAAATTCCATTATACCCTGTTTTACATGCTGGTTCTCATAAGTGTCGCCATAGCTGTCAATAAAATCATCCATGTCAAAACCATAGTCGTAGGTACGGTACAGATCATCCTCGGCAGAGGGAATCAGGGACTGCTGCAGTATATCCAGCATTAATTCCATTGAATCCGGGGAAAAAACCATCGCACTGTAAAACTCAATAAAATGGGTAAGCAGGTTCCGATAGCGGGTCTGGTCAAACATATAATCGGTAAGAGGCCTGCCATCATTATCAATAACAGCGTACTGGTAAGGATCGATTGCAGACCAGTCAATATTGAACCAGTCAATACTGAACGTATTATCATAATCGTAGGGAATCCAATGAATCAAGTCATCAGAAGGATTATGATACAGGTAATAATTATTCTTTAAAAAACGGTAATCATCCCAGCTGCCGGTGAGGATATTCATGGCAAAATATTGGATCGTTTCTTTTATATTTAGTACCAGCTCCAGGGAATCAGGTGAAAAATGTATGATCCTGATCAACCGGGCTAACTTGGAAAAATCATATTCATCCTTATTTGTTTTCAATTCATAGGGTCTTTTATCATCATAGTAGGGATGATAATTTTCAGGGTTCTCCCCGCGATAGCTCAAATCTGCAGGCCATAAGCATTTCCACAGGTTTCCGTTATCGTTCTCGTAGTTCCTGGATAGAAAACTGTCATCAATATGCTCCACCGAAATATACAGTCCGTAATATTCATCATTGATGTACACTTCCGCATGGGCGGCCCTGCTGGCTGTCATTCCAATATCCTGGAATAAATCCCAGCATATCTTGGAACGAACAATGGAAGGATCATTGTGCTCCCCGTTCAGGTTTAATTTTTCAAGTCCAAAAAAGTCCCGGCCGGGGAAAAAATGATTGAAATCTATCTTAAATGACTTTTTTGCCGATACACGGGATGTATTGCCCCGCAGCCTGAAACCCACTGAATCAACTATTTCATCAATCTGGGTGTTTTGAAAGTGAATTTCAGCTGGATGAAGCGAATCACTTTGTACATTATCATACATCCACTGCAGGTCTTCTGGATCCAGTGTAATTTGGATCACGGCAATCTCAGAATCATCATAAACCTTCCAGGAGTCATCTCCATGGAGGACCGTGCCTATAAAGAGCAGGATCCAGTATAACCTAATTTTCTGCGCGAAAAACACCAAGGGCATGGGGTTTAAATAGTATCTGGTGAGATGATTTAATTTTAACACAATCACGCCAGCGCCAAACAAGTTGGTCCATTGCGGTTTGGAAAGGATAACTGTAAATAAGATGGCTTTTTCAGAGTATTCATAAACCGTAATTTAGTAACTCCTATTGGAGTTATTGATTGCTGAAATGAAAATTAAGATAGCTGTAATTATTTTATTATTCCTCGTTTCCGGCATGCTGACCTGTGTGCAGCCTGCGCCCAATCTTAGCCTGTCCTACGGTGCATTCCTGCGTCCGGATGGTATTGAATTTCGACTTCTGGCTCCTTCATCCAAAAGGGTACAGCTGGTCATTTTTTCCAGCCCGGCGGATGAATCCGGCAATGAATATCCCATGGACAGATCAGAGAGCGGTGTATGGTCTTATTTCCTGAAAGACGCCGGACCAGGGACACTGTATGGATACCGCCTGGAGGGTCCCTTGAATGACTCCACCATAATTGTGGCCGATCCCTATTCAAAGGCTGCTGTTACCCAGAATACCTGGCGCCATACAGCCAAGAGCTTGGTAATGGAACCCGGATTTGACTGGCAGGGTGACACATGGCAGAACATTGATCCCAAAGATTTAATCATTTATGAAGCCCATCTGCGGGACATGACGATACACCCATCTTCCGAAGCAAAATCTGCCGGTTCATATGCAGGCTTCATTGAAGAAAACCAGCGCGGCGGTATTGCCCACCTAAAAAATCTCGGCGTTAACGCGGTGCAATTTCTTCCGCTGTGGGATTTTGCCAACGTAGAAATACCTTACCAGGAAGAAGCTGCAGGCATGGTAAATACCTGGAATCCGTATGAGCGCAATCACTGGGGCTATATGCCTACTTTTTATATGGCACCAGAAAGTTATTATGCTTCCGACGGCAGTGCTGTTCCCGGGGAATGGAATGGCAGGGATGGACGGGCGGTCCGGGAGCTGAAAGAAGTGGTCCGGGAACTGCACAGAAACAACATTGCAGTCATTATGGATGTGGTGGTGAATCATGTTTCCAACTACGACTGGCATCCTTTGAAATACATTGACAGAGAGCTCTATTTCAAACTGGACAGTGAAGGGAATTTTTTAAGCCAGTGCTGCGGAAATCTTCTGGATACAAATAATGAACATGTGCGCACCTATATCATCGAAAGTTTAAAATACTGGATGGTGGAATATCATGTAGACGGTTTTCGTTTTGACCAGGCCCACCTGCTTTCCGCGGAGACAGCCAAATACATTTTAAGTGAGTTGCGCAGCGTAAATCCCCAAGTCATTGTTTACGGGGAAGCCTGGAACAATCGCGGCCGGGAATTTTCTGAATTGGGCTGGGGATCCTTCAACGCCCATTTCCGGGACGTGTTGCGCGGGGACCTCCACGATTTTTCCAAAAAAGGATTTCTTTTCGGTTCTTATCGTCCAAATGAAAATAAGAATGATCTGAAAACGATCGTTACCGGCACTCTCTGGGGCAACAAAGGCATATACAACACACCGGCACACACCATCAACTTCCTGGAGGTCCACGACGATTATTGTTTCAGCGACTTCCTGCGGTTGTCATCGGGCCAAAATTCGAAAGATGAATTAATCAAAGATAGATTGCAGCATATAGAACTCACACCGGAGATATTTAAAATGAACACACTGGGCGCTCTGGTATTGCTCACCAGCCAGGGGATACCCCTTATACACCAGGGTCAGGAGTGGGCCCACACTCAGGTTGTCGCCGCCACGAATCGGCCTGACTCCAACGTGGGGAAGATGGATCCCAATCCCTATAACAAAGATAACGAAACTAACTGGATAAACTGGGAAGAGGCAGCGCAAAACCGTGCATTGGTCAACTACTACAGCAGTTTAATTCTCTTACGGAAAAAATACAATCAGCTGAGAAACAGCAGTCTTAACGATTTTCGGTTCTTCGATCTGGACAGCAGGTTTGGGTTGGGTTATGCCATTGCTGACGACATGGTTGTTTTTCTAAATGGCAGTGTTACGGAAATATTGAGTGTAAAACTGCCACCGGGAAAATGGCTGCAACTGGTCAATGCCAGTGAGGTTGATTTAAATGGATTACGGATTGCGGAAGGTTATATCAATATCCAACCCACCAGTGGTACTGTTTTTATTCGCACTTGAAAATATTTTATTATCTTACCCTTGCATTTCTAACCTTTGGATGTACCATGGATCATAAAAATAACAGACCCCCTGATTGGACTAATAATCTTACAATCTATGAAGTGAACCTGCGGCAGTATACACCACAGGGAACCTTAAGAGCCTTTCGCGAGCATTTGCCCCGGCTCAAGTCCCTGGGAGCTGGTATTCTGTGGTTCATGCCTATCCAGCCTATCGGCACAGTAAATCGCAAAGGGACCCTTGGCAGTTATTATTCCGTGCAGGATTATTATGGAATCAATCCGGATTTTGGGACCTTGGATGAATTTAGATCCCTGGTTGATGAGATTCATGAGCTGGATATGTATGTCATTCTAGACTGGGTAGCAAATCATACTGCCTGGAATAATCCCATGGCCAGTGAACACCCGGAATGGTACACCAAAAATGATGAAGGCAATTTTCAGTCACCGCCGGGAACAAACTGGGATGATGTGATCGATCTGGATTATAGCAATGATGACCTCCGGGCTTACATGACTGCTGCCATGGAGTACTGGGTTCGGGAAGTAGGCATTGACGGTTTTCGCTGTGACGTGGCAGGCATGGTGCCCACGGATTTCTGGGAATCTGTGATTCCGGCACTGCAAAACATCAAACCCGTATTCATGCTGGCGGAGTGGGATGACCCAGAACTGCTGGAGAATGCATTTCATGCCGATTATAACTGGGGTCTTTATCATGTACTGAAAGATATAGCGGCTGGGGAAAAAGAATTCTCCGAAATTCAAGAATATTATCAAACACCTCCAAAATCTTACCCCCTCACTGCCTTAAGAATGAATTTCCTCGATAACCATGATGAGAACAGTTGGGGAAGAAACATGATCAGCCATTTCGGACAAAACCTGTACCCCCTGGTGACCATGATCTTTACCCTGCCCGGCATGCCGATGATCTACTCCGGTCAGGAAGCCAAATTAAATAAACAGCTGAGATTTTTTGATAAAGATACAATTCCATGGGATGATGTCCCGGACAGCAAATTTTACCAGGAATTAATCAACCTGAGAAAAGGGCATAAAGTTTTCTGGAATACCAATCACAACCTGGAATTCATGGGCAGCCTTCCCCCTGGGCTGGTGGGATTTAAAAGGTGGACCAAGGATGCTACCTTCCAGATCGTAGTGAATTTATCTGACCAAGACCAGGAATTAGATCCTGGTTTGATTGCGGGCTCAATGCTTTTTAGCGACAGCATTTCCCAGAAAACCACCATTGCCCGGCATGGCTATCTGGTTTGTAAAGAAAACCGTTAGAACTTAACGGATCAACGTCATTTTCCCATTATACATTCGGTTAGCAATTTCAATTTCATAGAAGTAGACACCGGAAACAGCAGGAATATCAGATTTATTTCTGCCATTCCAAAACGCATTGCGTAAAGGAGGGCCTGTACCGCTATCTTGAATAATCGCACCATTCACATCAATAATTTTAATCCGCTGAAACTTAACACCATCAGGAATCAAAAATGTTGTCGTAGAGTTAAACGGATTGGGATAGGATAGAATTTTAAAATTATCCGGGAGTGTATTATTGCCCGAAATCAATGTAATCTGGATATCTTTCAGATTAAAGCCTCCGGAATAGACCATCATGGATATTAATGCAGGTCCGGGACCTATTTCCATGGTATCCGGTTCTGTCCAGGCCCAAGCCTGGTACCCGCCTGTATTGGGTATTTCCATAATAATTTCCTGAGATTGCGCCGGTATGGATATGGCAAGAAGTCCATTATTATTTTGCGAGGCAGCACGGCATAAAACCTGATAGACGCCTCCTACTGACACATCAACCGTATAATACATCCATTCCCCGTTTTCCAACCAGCCCACATTATGAGAACTGCCTTCGGTGTCCTGCGCGGTCTGAATATCCACCCCATCATTGCGGTAGGCCCAGCCATTATTCCATGACTCCGAATCACCGCTGAATTTTGCTGGATCTTCATAGGTATAATCAAGATATGCCACTCCGTTGGCACCCATGTCGTAATGCACTGCTTCCAATGTGGCAGGAATGGTGATGGCTTCATACGGCGATGATACAATTTCGAAATCTGGATGCGTCATGGCATGCAGCAACCCTTTATTCTGTGTGCAGTTTTCGAATCGATAGGCCTCCGCCAGGTCCATCAAACCTGTTTCCACTTTTTCGGCTGTTATGGTCTGTATTGTGTTATTCCAATAATCGAGAATTACCTGAAAACTTTCGGGAACTTCTACACGCATTACCGGGGTAATGCTGCCATTGTGTTTGTAGTTCCACGAACTCCAGCCGATATCATGCTGTTCAAAAAGATTCACTTTATAATGAAACCAGTGGTTGGAGTTTTCACCGAATTCACCTACCCATAAAGGCACATTATATTGATCGCTCATAGATAGGTAGTTATTTACCCAGGAGGTTTGATGACTAGGTCCAACATAGTGGTGAAAACTGTAACCCATATTGTTATCGAAAGGCGGCGTGAGACTGGTAAAATCATTCCCATACCAGTTACCTTCAATAAACAGAAGATGGTTCTGGTCTACCATACGGATAGCTGTTTTTATCTGTATATAAAAATTCCGCAAGTCGATAGAAGTAAATCCGTCAGATAGTACTGGTTCATTGATTAAATCATAGCCGGCAATCCAGGGCTCATCTGCATAATAGTTGGCAATATGCTGCCAGATATCTGTTGCCCAGTTACGATTTAATGCACTGGTCCATAGTCCAGCATTTATGCCGTCACTGTCTGCGGGAAGATCTTTGCTCTGAGCACCAGGTGCACAATGCATATCCAGCATAAGGTATATCTGGTACTCCCGGCACCATTCCAGAATGCGATCGATAATGACAAATCCGTCATTGATAAACACCCAGGGTTCATTGGAAAAATATTTGTAGTGGAAAGGGATCCGAAGTGTATTAAAACCCTGTTCCGCTATAAAAGCTATATCCTGTTCCGTGATATAATTTTGATGGTATATCTGATAGAATTCATCTGTTTTCTCTTCACCAATCAGGGACAATATTTCATTTTTTATATTGGTATGGGAGGCGAAAAACCCGCCTATCCCCCACATATATCCTTCCTGCACCAGCCACCCGCCCAGGCCAAACCCTCGTAATAAAATAGGTTCATCATTCCCATCTACTATTTTGCCATTATCACCAACATGCAGAAAATCTTGACTATAGGCAAGTGTAAGAAGAAAAAATAGTATCTGGAACTTCAATCGCATTCAGAGCAAGAACCGAAACAAACAGCCGCAATCATTGTATCCAATTGAGCTACGGACAATGCTCTATCATTATATTGCCCTTCACCACAATCATCCGGGACAGATTCCCAGCCTCCGGACCAGGTGTCCGGGTAATATCCATTCCTGTATTTATAGGTATAACCAGAATTGGGCGGCAGTGTCAATGTGGTTTGCCAGATGCTTGTATCAGAGACGGGCTGCATCTCTAAACCACCGGGCTGTCCAGAACTGATATTTCCGCCGGAGAGCCACACACCCATTCCGCTTACAGTTTCATCCTTCATGTCCACCTGAAATGTGACCTGAACATTACTGAAATTTTCGGACATCTTAAACACCCGGACATAATCCACCAGCATTTTCATAGGGAATGCACTAGGATCAATTCCCTGAGCCCCTCCCCAGTCGCCGCCAATCGCCAAGTTCAAAATAATATATTCAGGCTCATCAAAGGGCCATTTCGCCACATCCCCATTGCTGTCGTTGTATACGAAAAAATAAGATATATTATCTATTAAATAGCGCAAATAAGTTGGAGACCATTCCAAAGAATAGATATGAAAGGAGTCAGTCGCCGTTTCTATAAATGTGGTTCCAGATTTCTGGGTATTATTCGCGTGGTTATAATCTTCTGTATGGATCGATCCATGAATCCGCCCACCATCAAAGCCCACATGTTCCATGATATCGATCTCCCCGCAATTTGGCCAGCCAATCGAAGAAATATTTTCACCCAGCATCCAGATGGCGGGCCAGGAACCGTTACCTTTTGGCAGCTTTGCCCGGATGTCAAACCGCCCGTAGGTCCAGGAAACCTTATCATCAGTGTTCACTCTTCCCGATGTATAATCTGCATTATAGGCCGTTCCTGTATAGTCAGTCCCATAATATCCCGGCTCGGTCAATCCCTGGATAACAAGGTACCCATCCTCAAGATATAAATTAGTGTCACGGTCTGTATAGGCCTGCTGTTCATTGTTAACCCAGCCCGGCCGCCACCGTAGTTTATTCCATTTGGACTCATCAATGGTTTCACCATCAAACTCGTCCGCCCAGACCTGTTTCCACTGTGAAAATCCAATTTCATCTTGATCAATTATACCATCATTTTGTTCCTCGTCCTCCGTACAGCCCAGTGTTATGGCCAATATCATAAAGATCAGATGCACTCTGGCTTTTCTCATTATTTCAGGTAAACAATTTTTTTTATTTTTGAAATATCTGTGTTTGCAGCTCTAAAAAAGTAAGTTCCAGCAGAGACCAGTTCCCCATCCCGGTTTGTTCCATCCCAATAAATTATTTTTTTACCTCCTTCACTGAATCTATTCATTCCTGACCTAATCACCCGCCCCTGAATATCAAAAATTGTATAATTTATGATCCCGGGGGTTCCAAGTGTAATAGGGAAAATAACATTGTGGTTAAACGGATTTGGGTATGCATCACCCAATGCCAACCTCAAAGGCACGTTATTCCTTTCTATTTGAGATGAAAGTTGGGAAGAGGCCTCAAAGACTCTTACATAGTCAACCTCTAAACGTACCGGGAAAATGCTGTCATCAATACCCTGCTCACCGCCCCATGTCCCACCTATCGCTATATTCAATAATAAATGGAAATATTGATCAAACGGCCATCTAGACCAGCCCTGATTATTATTTGTGTACGTAAAATATTGATTTCCATCTACAAACCACTTCAGATTGTTTTCTGTCCACTCCAATATATAATCGTGGAATTCAGAATTAAAATCACTAACAATCATTGAACCACCGGGGGGTGGACTGCCATCAAACCAGTTATATAAATCTGTATGGGCAGTTCCATGAATCCTGCCAGGGTCAAAACCAACATGCTCCATTATATCTATTTCTCCACTATTTGGCCATCCACCATAAACATAATCAGTGGGCAACATCCATATGGCAGGCCATGTACCAGTCCCTGCCGGCAACTTTGCCCGTATCTCAATCCTGCCATATCTCCAGTCACCTTTGTTTTTCGTTACCATACGGGCAGAGGTATAATTCGCTCCACCATAATTCTGAAGAAGAGCCTGTATTATTAACTTTCCATCCTCGATAAAAGAATTATTGGAATTGCTGGTATAATATTGCGCTTCGCCATTCCCCCAGCCCCAATCACCGGTACCAACATCATAGCTCCATTTACTCATATCTATATCTGAAGAATCAAATTCATCACTCCAGACTAAAGTATATTCAATAGAATCATTTACACAATTAGACTCACAGCTTCCAAAACAAAATGGTCCCACAGTCATGGGCTGATTTGCAATAAGGGTAAAAATTCTATCGTTGTACTGCCCATAAGCACAACCACCGGCTATAAGATTTTGGTCACTTTCCCATCCAGGACCATCCCAATAATTATAATATCCATTTCTAAATTTATAAGTATAACTGCCAGGGTTCAGCTGTGTTGTTAAAGACCAAATTCCATCACCATTATCATTCATCTCTAAACCTGCAGGACCATTAATATTTCCACCAGAGACATAGACTGCAGGATAATCCCCATCTCCTGCCTGCACTGCTTGTTGTGACATATCTACAATAAAGGTTACTTCAGTCGGTTGAGGATATAAAAGTGAGAAAATTAGGAAATTGAAAATAATTATTTTATTCATCTGATCTTAAAATCCTTTCATTGATTCTGCATCTTTAGGGCTTAGATCCCCTGTAAATATCAAACATCAAACTGGTTTCATTTAACTAACAGAATTTTTTTTGTTTTTATGGCATTATTGTGAACCAGCCTCACAATATATAATCCGCTGGATATATCACCACCCGACCACTGCACCTGATGGCTCCCTGCGGGGCTGTGGTGGTTTATAATTTGAGACACCAGTTGTCCCGCAACAGAATAAACAGCAAGTTCAGTCTCTCCGGGACTAGAGACAGAATAGCGAAATATGGTTGAAGGGTTGAACGGATTAGGGTAATTCTGAAATAAATGAATCTGGTCCTTAAGGGGTAAAATATCGGGGCTTATTTCAAGCGAAAATAAGGAATCCTGTTCAATGACTATTGCATTTAAAAAAGGGCCTGCGTATTCGTAACCTTCTCCATATTTCATTGCAGAAAAGTAGAGGTCCAAAATACCGTCTTCGACCCTTATTCCACCCAGTGTAGTGTCAAAAGCACTATACTGACCCGCAAGTGCGTATATGTCTAACTCAGAGACCCACATAGAATCTTCCGTGAAAATGTCAAAAGACCGTTCAGCTACCTCATCATAATGATTTTCAGATAACTTTAAGGTCGCGGAATATACACCGTCTGGTACCCGGACCTTGTAAGAGACAACGCGGTTTAGGCTTGAACGGTACAGGTCAGCTTGATTGGTGTTGCTGATGTCCTGCTCTGTGAACTGGTAGTTCCCATTCATGTGCCCGTATTCCACAGAGGAAGACCATAATTGATCAGCCAGATACTCATTGTAGGCACCACCGGCATTATTGATCCTTAGGGGGAAGGATAAGGGTTGGGGCATATCAATCTCTAACGACTGAATCGTTTGTGTATTGGGAGGCTGGGCATCATCCTTTATACCCAGAACAATTAAGTTATAGCTATTATCCGTTAACATTCCTGATACATTTAAAATTACCGTGCGCTGGTCATCCATCAGTGTTGCAGAATTGACAGAAACACCGGAAATAGAATAATTATTCTCCATCTGGGAAGTTTGTGGATCTAGTTCTTCACTAAATCGGGCTACAATGGAATCTCTACCAGCCCTCGCCCATAATAAATATGGTATTACCTGGTCCTGATAACCAATATTATCATCATCCGTTAAACAAAGTATAAGGCGACCATCATCAATAACTGCATTTTCTGTAATAAAAATTGATTGATTAGCAGCCCAAGTATGATTATCACTTTTTTCCCAACGGGTAGTATCAAATTCATTAAAGTCATCCTGCCACTGGTGGGTAAAATTATTATTGGTCCCCGTATCACCATTGCCTGGAGTGTAGGAAGCGTATCGAACCCAATCATAATACGCAAATCTGGGTAATACTCTATCATCCCAAAATCCAACCCAATCATCCCAAATAGGGTTCCAAATATTCATCATAATTTTTGCCGAATGGTTTAAATCTGCCACATGGTCGGCTGTTTGCCTGTATACTTCCTCACCATTAATGAACCAGGCTACATAGTCTGGTGTCCACTCAAAACCATACTCGAAAAAGTCCAAATGGGTATTAAAAGGATTAAAATGGGTTCGCAGGTGACTGGTATTGGTGATCGTATTCATATCCACTACCCTTGGGAAACGTCCCAGAAGTTCAATATCAACCTCAACCCAGGGTGTATTAGGGGTATCATCATTATAAACAAAAAAAGAAGAAACCAAACCCTCGCCCTGGGCTGGTTTATATCGCGCTTCAAATTTCCCATATAGAACCGGTTCAAGCGTGCGAAGCTCAGCACCTCGTTCTGCTCCCATCAGCAAGATAGATAATAATAAGTAATATATTATGTGAGATTTAATCATCTAATTTACTTTTTGAGCC
>Ga0208411_1000836_pt1 | contig 22482 bp, 17 predicted proteins | sample ETN01SmetaG_4_FD_185793 | JGI IMG/M metagenome (GOLD analysis project Ga0208411, IMG submission 185793) | Marine microbial and viral communities from oxygen minimum zone, Eastern Pacific Ocean - ETNP2014F12-01SV261 (SPAdes) (version 2) | ecosystem: Environmental > Aquatic > Marine > Oceanic ... | reverse complement strand
GATCAGACCGTTATCTTCAGAATAGAAGGGAATGGTCAGGTCGGAGGGCCTGCACCTTTAAAATTGCATTACGAGTTTACCGAAACCGGAGAAAGTGGAACCTTGAATATCGGAGAACCATATCTCGGTGAGTCTCTTGAGGAAGCATCTGTTAAGAGTGCTACCGCCTTTGATTCAAAAGACGGCGAGGAACTCTTTGATATGAAATTCAATCAGGGAGGCAATGATCCGACAAAACTTCCTATAGCAAACGGACTATTCCTTGAAATTCAACCAAGTGTTTTGAGAGATGGTGACACGGCCGAAATCGATGTGGTAGCACCGGTTTCTGAGGATATGTGGTGGATTGATGAAAGCATCCGGAATGCTCCGCCCACGATCGATTCGATGATTAAATGGCGTCCCTATTCCGAGGTGGTGGTTGAAGAAGGAGGAGATGCTCCTGAATCAGAACTTAATGTTGCCGATGGAATTCTCAAAATAAAAACAAACAAAAGTTCTGCTCCCATTTCGGTAACCGGTCCTTATATTAATGATGATTCTAAAACCTACACCTTCAAAGTCGAAAAACGAGGCAATGTAGGCATCACTAGGGTATTGCAACTGACATGGGAAGATACCTTTGGTAATACAGGTAAGATTGAAGTTGGACAGGGGTATGTTCCTGGCACGCCCATCTTTTTTGATTCCGGGTTGAGCCTTGCTTTGGGAGAAGGTGAGCTATACAAAAATGATGAATTTCTCATTGAAACCCGTACATCTACAGTCCGAAAGGCTCAGGATTTGGTGCTTCGTTTGGGAGCCACACGAACCGGTGGTGGGCTTGAGGTAAGGAGGGACGAAAATAAGGTCAATGATATTGTTAAAGGTTTGGACCTTGAATTCTTTTCATCAAGTGAAGATCTCGTCACCATCTCAGTCATTGGAGATACTGAAAAAGCGACTGAAAAGATTGTTGATTTTGTGGATGCCTACAATACCTTCAGTACCACGGCCAAAGAAATGGCGAAGTTTGACAAGGCATCCAATACGGCTGCCCCGTTGCTCAGTGACCGAACCCTGGCCCAAGCGGTAAATGAAATTGCAACGACCTCGATTGCAACAGTTCAAGGGCTGCCGCAGACGGACAACATGCTTTTTTCGGTTGGAATACGACTCAATGACCAGGGATCGATGACGATCGATCGAAAAAAACTTAATGAGAAAGTTCAGGAGGACTTTGCTACCGTCGCTAATCTATTCCGATCCTATGGATCGTCTGATCAGAGTGGAATAACCTTTGTCGGTTCAACTGACAAAACCCAGATCAGTTCAGACGGATACAAAATCGATGTGAAGCAGGTTGCAGAAAAAGGCTATTACCTTGGAACCCCTTTGCCCCCGATGATTACGATTAATGGAGAAAACGATATTATTTCAATCATCAGTGGTGGGAGAAGTTCTGACCCTTTGAATTTACGGCATGATATCTATTCACCTAGTAGTCTGGCTAAGCAGATTCAGAACAGAATCAATGATGACAAGGTTCTTGGAAGAAGGGGGATTCAGGTTCGTGAAGAAGATGGGCGCATCAAAATCATCTCCGGAAACTTTGGGTCCCGAAGTAAGATTGAGATTGAAGCAGGTAAAGACCGTAACATCAGCAGCCTTGGGTTGATAGATGGAGCATCTGTTCCTGGTATAGACGTTGATGGTACGATCGATGGAATCCAGGCGACCGGTCGTGGACAACTATTGGTTGGAACTGAGGAAACCTCGACTGAAGGGCTGCGGGTTTATGTCAATCTTGATGAAAATGAACTTCTTCCTGGAAAGGAGGAAGCCAGGGTTAAGTTGACCAAAGGTATAGCAGTCAAACTAGGAGGTAAACTAAAAAGGATGAATGATCCGGTCAGTGGAGATGTAAAAAAAGTGACCACGGACATCACGGACCAAATTGGCAATTATGATGAACAACTTACTCGTCTCGGCGAGCGAATGGAAGACAAGCATAAAAACTTACAGATAAAATTTGCCAAGCTGGATAGTACGATGGGACGTTTAAGATCCCAGCAGAATTATGTCAGCCAGCAACTTTCGGCTCTTAGCAACAGTCCCAGAGGGGGCGGAAAAGATAAATAAAGAATCATGAAATTGGGCTGAAGGGATGGTCCAAATGAATAATATTACAGAAACCTAAACCGAACATATGAATAGCTATTCCAATCAACAGAATGCTTATCGAAAAGCATCAGTTAATACTCTGGATCAGAACAAACTGATTGTCATGCTTTACGACGGGGCTATCAAGCAATCTGGTTTTGCGGTTGAATATATCAAGAAGAATGATATTGAGAAGGCACATAATGCTCTGGTCAAAGCCAAGAACATTGTTGCTGAATTGATGTCGTCTCTGAATATGGAAAAGGGCGGTGAAGTTGCCAAAAATTTAAAATCCCTTTATGCGTTCATGTTCAGCCAACTCATCGAAGCCAACATGAACAAAGAATCGAAACCAGTGGTTACCGTAATTGGACTACTCAAGGAACTGCGAGAAGCTTGGGTTCATATTGGAAATACAGGTAAACAACCTCAAGTCCCTGGGATCAACCCCCAGCAGGGAAATATGAACGAAAAACGCGTAAATTTGAAAGGATGAAATCACAAACATGCTGAATCCTAAACAATCTTATAAAGCCTATTCAAAAACTGACGTCAATACCTCGGATCAATTAACACTGATCATCATGCTTTATGAAGGACTCCTGAGATTCCTAAAAAAAGCAATGATCAAGATTGAAGAGAATGATGTCGAAGCAGCTCATAATTACTTTGTTCGAAGTAAAGACATTGTGAATGAACTACTCTCGACCCTCCATGCAGAAAAAGGGGGGGACATTGGTAATAATTTGAGAGAGTTGTATTTGTACATGTTTCGAAGAATCGTAGAGGCTAATCTGAAGAAAGACATGGAAATCAGCAAAGATGTCTATCAGGTTGCCAAAACTCTTCATGAAGGATGGGTTCAACTTAAATCCAGACAGCAAAAAAAAGAACCACAACAGCAATTTCAAGCGAAGACGGCTTTTAGAACGAGAGGTTGATGATCAGTCAAGGTAGATGGACTGATAACTATTGATTTTTTTATAACAAGACTAATGAATTTGTTCCAGTAGGTAAATGGAACGGACAAATAAGTTTGTATAAAGACTGTTTCATAGAAAATTGACGAATATACGTAAATGAAGGATGAAATGTCAGATCGGTGTTGTATAAATTGTAAGAAATAGTTTATTTTAAAGAAAAATTTATCATTTCATCATGATGGAAGAAATGGTATAAGGGCTTTGCCCGGTGGAAGAATGAAGTGTGGCCGCCAGCTCCAAGCGAGATGGTGCTTTCTGAGACACGGAATTCATGAACCGGGCATTGAAACCCGATGTCGTTCTTTAGAGAGACATTTTTAACTGAAAGAGGATATTACGGGGAAAACATTGATTTGTCCCCGGTTCAGGTCGTGTAGCGTTACGAAAGAAGATCAATCTAATGTAACGGGATATTGGCAGACCTGGATCTGGATAGTATTGTTTCTGGTTCTGTTGTCGGGGAACTCCCCTGAAGCAGCAGAGGTCGGACCATTCCAGGGAGTGGTTCAGCGTTTAGATCTTCGACAAAATAAGTGGATAAGCATCCGAAATGGAGAAAAAATATCGGAAGGCGACCGGATTAGAACCGGGAAAAACGGAAGGATTGAGTTGGTCTTTAAGGACAGGCGCTACCTTCGTCTTGCCAGGGTAAGTGAAATTCATATCCTGGAAGAGAAAGAAAATACCAAGTTACGAGATCTTGATGTGACTCTGGTTAGAGGCACCATTTGGGCCAGCATGCTTCGGAAGCACTCAAGGCGTTCCCGATTAAGGATTAGAACTCCGGTTGCAGTGATCGCTGTCAAGGGTACACAGTTCAACACGGAATTTGAGCATCAACAGCAGATGCTTCAAGTCACGGTTTTGAAAGGAAGGATCGAAGTTCTAGCTCCAGAAACTGTGAAAGGCCCTGAAAAAATGAGAGGTCCTAAAGAAATTCAGGGGCCGCGTGAAATATCCAGAGAAGAATGGTTGGTTCGCGTTTCGTCGGGTCAATTCCTCAATATAGGTCCTAATGATGCGCAGCCAAAGTTAGGAACTGCGGGACAAGGGTTGCTTGAAAATGAGTGGGTTCGATTTAATAAGGAAAGAGATAGTTCCATAGAAAGTCAATAGGCTGGAATGATCCATGTGAATTGATTCAATTTGGGTCAAATTGTATGCTGTAATTATAAGATCTTTGAAAAAGAAATCCATATGGATATTTTTTGTCCATAATATGGATGTGCTAAATATAGTATATCAATTTAAAGCGGTATTGGATTTAAAATCCTACCGCTTTTTTTATGCCTAAATAATGGAATAAAATGTTTGATAATAAAAAAAGTGGTAATATAATTTATTATAAGCGAATTGTTGTAATTATATTGTTGTTTGCACAATTATTTTTTGTGAATATTCTTAAAGGTGAATCTAAATTTAGAGAAGAAAAAAATATACAGTTACAAATACTTATTGGGGGTGGTCTAATTGGATATCATTTTAATGATCAAATATTTATCGGATTTTCAACTATATCAAATATGGTACAAGAAGATGGAACAATGGATAACTCCTCTAAAGTTGAATCTAGACTAATTGCTGAGGAAGATTTACCCCAAGGTTTGTATGGGAAAAAATACGAACAAAGACGAATTGTAACTGGTCAGTTAAGGATAAGCCCTTTTGAATCAAGTGGTTTTTTCCTTTCATTTGGGAGTTATCAGGAAGGACCAAGAAAAGAAACTCTATATTTTGATAAAAGGAGTAGGATAATAGGAAACAGTTCATACAACAATACCTCTATGATCATAAAGATTGAACGTGATCCGGTATATGCACCTTTGATAGGATTTGGATGGAATTGGATCTATGATAATGGTCTGTCTTGGGGTTTTGATTGGGAAGGAGGCTTAATAAATGGAAACGTTACCAAAGCAACAGCAGAAATTACAACAAATAATTCTAATGTTTCTGTTGGTGACATAGCTATTGAAGAGGAAAAATTTATAAAATCATCAGATCTTTCAACAGGATATTTTACTGTTGCTTTAGGTTATAACTTTTAAAAAATTACCAATTTAGTGTGATATGTTTTTAAATAGTTAATTTAAATTAGAGTAATAAAATAATATGAATAATTAACAAAGCATCTAGCATAAACATTTTAGTTTGTTTATGATTTAGTTAATAATTATGTAATGTTAGCAAGTTCATTGCATTTAATTTATTATTTGATATTTAAAAATATATTTGGATCTTTCTTAGTATAAAATTTCACGATATTTATTATTTGATCAATCAGATATTTTTTAATAATTAATCAATAGATCAGTTTCGATTATCATGAATAAGGTATTGTAAATCAATGATATTTACATTTTTCATTGATAGCAGCGTTAAATCTAACAACGCTGAGATAATGCTATCATATCAAGGAAATAAATGTTTAGAAAATTTAAATTATCAAGCGGATGAGAGCCAAGTCTGTATGGTATCATTCGTCGAGCCGTCCCGTGTTTAAACTCTTTTACTGAGAGAGTGTTGATAACTCTAGTATATTTGGTCTTTGAATAATAAGCAAATGCGTTGCAAAGGACCTGCTTGAGTGATTTCATGAATCGCTTGCAGATGGGGTTCATCAAAGCAACTTGCATGAATTTGGATAAGTTCATGTGCATTCAATGGAACAGTTTCGCGATTGAGTTTCATGTCTGGAAGGACCATTGGAAAGCATTGGTTTAGCGAAAATTTAACTTAATTGAATTAAAATAATGAACTAGAAAAAAATAGTGTAAATTCAGGTGTCATTCTTAGAACGGTATTGGTTTGAGGAAAATCATCTGATTTTCTTGTTACATTGTTAGGTTTATTGACCATTTGAGGTGATGAGTTGTTTTAAACCTTTTATTCAACTTTATGGTTGGGGCAAGGAATTTTGAAAGGAATGAATAATTTATGAAGTAGCATTTAAGCTCACGATTGAATGGTAGCCAGTTGTAACTCAATCGGCACCAATGTTTCAAAATGTATATTAGTCCGGTGATCTCCGGCTGTTCTTTGAAAACTGAATCAACACAAATCTAAACCCAAAAGTGAAGCTGGTTTATTGATCTGAGAGGTTTGTTTATCATCTGCCTTTGAATTACTTGAAGGTCTATATTAAGTTTAAGAACTTATTGCTGGATAATAATAGAAACAACGAGTGCTCTTGGAATTCAAATTGATATAGCAAAATGAATTGGAGAATGACCGATATTAAGATTTGAATTGAAGTAAATTTGTTCCAGTGGAAATGTTATGTAATAAAAACAATATAATAATTATATTAAAAAGTGTAGTTATCTTAATGTATTTTTTTTGCTAACCCTATATTAATATAAATCAGGTAGGAAAGTGGTTTTATTTCTGAGTTGTACATTTTAGGAATAATGATTACAGAAAAACACAATACTGAAGAATAATTTGAATTAAATTTAAAATTTATGCTGGTCTAATTTTATAAATATGTGATTTGATTCTAATGTAAATTAGGAACATTATCTGGTTCATATAACAAATTGGTTCTTTGAAAACATAATTTTAAGTATAGACATTACTACAAGGTCGTAAAATACATAAATTGTAGATAAGTGGTATTGTATATATAAATTTAAATAATCAATGAATGTATATTACAGGAGTTTCTACTCAAGATGAATATCTAAAGAAGTATATGAAAATATATATTCCTCTTATATGTATGTATTTAAAAATGAAATATAAACAATTTATATTCCTATAACAAACTGTGCGTGTATACATGATCTTTATCTGATCCATGTAATAAATCGGTTCTTTGAAAAATGAATTTGAAAGTATTGGCATTACTATCAGGCCTAAAAAAATATACTTTGGTTAAGTGGTTTTGTCTCTATGGATTAAAATAATTACTGAATATATTTTAGACGAGCATCTACTCAAGATGAATATCTAAAGAAGTATATGAAAATATATATTTCTGGAATATGTATGTATATATAGGATGAAATAAAAAATAATTTTTATTTCCAAAAAAATATGTGTGTATACATGATCTTTGAAAAATGAATTTAGCAAGAGGATGAACCTTTTGATTATGATCATCCTGGAGATTCATTAATCTCCATCCACATTAACACATTATTGCTCTTATTTTTTTGCCAGAAATTGTTGTTAAAGCAATGTTCTGACTTCATCGCAAGGAGAAAAGCATCAACTGTCTTGATGAAACAAGACAGGTTCAATTGGGGATGTAATTGTTTAGAGATAGCATCTTTATCATCGTTCTTTGAAAATTAAATCTGCCTTAAGAAAATATCCTATGGAGGGCCAATGTATTGGCTCCAATAATGGAGAATCTTATTGATGGAGTATCTCTTATTTACTCATTCAAGAGGGTAAATTTGAGGGATACTTCATGAAGATTCGAATTGAACTGGAAAATATATTTAAGGAATTTAGAGTTTTGTAGGGGACTTTCCAGCATTATAGAAAGGATAAGGTCTTGTGTAGTCTCTCAAATTCATCAATGGGTGTATTCATTCAATTAGTATCTCTAATGTGGAGTATATGAAATATTGCATCCAATTATGTCATAAATATAATATTTTAATAAAATTTATGATCCTAGCTTAACTTGTTATCAATTTTGATACTTGGGTTAATTCCTATACAACTAGAAGTATCAAAACCAGTGCATAGAATTGTTCTTTGAAATTATTGCAAATAGTTGCATGAAATGATTTCCTGTGAATTTTCATAGGTTTGGAATTCTTTAGTCCTACTAAAGAAGTTGTTTCCAAATAATTTGAATTGAGTAATGGGTATTTACGAATTTCTGTAGGAAATACATTGGAGAATTATCAAATTCATAAATAAATATATAATTTCATGAAAATGTTATATTTATTATATATTATAACAAAATTTAAGCAAGCTCCTTGTATCCTCTCCGTTTAACGGAATTATTTACTGTGGGCGGAGAGGTGCAAAATCGGGAGTTACAAGTTGAGGAATCAAATAATTTGTAAGAATAAATATAGAAATATGATTATTAATATTTTCTGAGAGGAAAAATGTCAACCAATCAGGGACCAGAGATAGAAAATCGACAAACGGGCAAAAGTGGTGAGGAGCTTTTGAGCAGAATGCGGGGCCTTGCAAAAGAAGTTTTACGACCCCTTGAAACTTTATCATTCGAGAATGAAAACGCTGATGTTCTGGTGGCACTTAGTGCCCTAGATCAGATTGAGTCGTCTTCACGTTTTGCAGCAGGAAGGTCTTTGCATAAAGCTTCCTCTTTGGGATTCGGCCGATTGCATCTCGAAATGAATCTTTCTCAGTTGAAAGCTTCTGCTGGAGAAAAGATTGTTTTCGATTCAGTGAATTCCGGAATGGAAACAAAACCAATGGAGAGATTGGGGGCAAAAATCGAAGACGAAGAAAAACGTAAAATTCACAAAGCAGAAAAGGCGTTGCGCCATCTTCTGGCACTGAATGAATGTTAATCAAAGAACCTAAGCTTGATGGGATTGGGCCCATCGGAATAGGGGTATGACATTATGTCATAAATACAAGTTCTTAATGACAATTTAATAACACATTGAATTCTGTTCCAGAATCATCTTTGGAGGTTGTGGTTTAGCAATTCAAAATTTTTTAATCGAGATTTCAGGATTAGTTTCTGGAAGGCGATTATAGAAATGATCCAGTTCTAGGTCCATGGACGGGCATGCTTGAAAACGGTCAAAAGGAAAGATTGTTTTTGAGTTCGATCTGAATCTTTTCAGGAGGATGCGGAATCGGTCTATTCGATTGCATCCTGCCAATCCGACGTGCATCAGTTGGACTGTGAGCACGTGGGGCCAAGGAGGGACTGCGCCAGGAGGTGCGGCAAGCCCCCACTGGACGGTTTTGACAGGGTGTCTTCCGTCCACAGTCATGCAACGTCCCATGAGGGACGAAACGTCCCGAAAGGGATTCATCATTCAAGGAGAATGTTATGTCGCTCAAAATCAACAGTAATGTAGGATCATTGATTACACATCGTCATCTGCAAAAAAATTCGGATGACCTTTCAAAATCATTGGAAAAATTGGCTTCAGGGTTGAAGCTCAACCGTGCTTCAGACGGACCGGCGAATCTGGTGATTGCAGAAAACATGCGTGCACAAAACGCAGGTTTGAAGCAGGCCATCAATAATAATGAAGTTGCTGTTTCTTTGGTACAGACGGCAGAAGGTGCATTAAATGAAGTCGCCAACACACTGATCGCCATACGCCAACGAGCGGTGGCATCTGCTAACGAAGGTGTCAATGATGAAGCGATGCTTGCGGCGAATCAACAGGAAATTGAGAATGCTCTCAGTTCCATTGATATCGTGGCATCCAGCACTCAGTTTGGCAGGAAGAAGTTGCTGGATGGAAGTGGTTCCTCTTCTGCAACTGCAACTGGGGCAGGTTTGGAGTTTGTCTCAGTATCAGGTGGTGCAAAGAAATCAGGTCCTGAAGGTTACGACGTCGTTATTTTTGGAGAAGGAAGACAGGCTGGTTATGGCGGTGGAACAGCTTTGAACCAGGGGATGATTGATGCTGGTGAGGAACTGACAATCCAGGAAGGTGGTCGAACGGCCAGTTTGAAACTGGATAAAACCTACACAGTAGAAAGTGCGATCAAAAAACTGAATGACATTGCCGAAAAGAACGGGCTTGAAGTCACCGTTGAAAATAACGGCGGTTCGATCGGTGTTACGCACAATAAATACGGTGCAGAATATTCTTTCCTACTCAGAAGTTCTACTCCTGGGGTTCTGAGTAGGCCTACCGGAGATCCAAGCATCATTAAAAATGGGTCTGATGTGAGTGGATTGATCAATGGTGAAAGTGCCATTGGGCGCGGCCAGGAGCTTACAGGCAGGCGTGGGAATGCCACCACAGAAGGTCTTACGGTTCGCTGGAAAGGTGCTCAAGGAGTAGCGATTGCACCTAAACCAAACGGGACCACTGTTGGTAAAATCAGCATTCGAGAGGGTTTTCGCTTCCAAGTCGGAGCAAATCCTGATCAGGCTGTTTCGGTGGCGATGGGCAACATGAGTTCCAGCCAGTTGGCAAGAGGTGTCAAAAATGAAAGCGGGTTCCAATCCCTTGCTGATTTGGATGTACGTTCGACCACCGGGGCCAATGACGCCATACGAGTTGTCGACGAAGCCATCAATCAGGTTGCCACAACTCGTGGATCTCTGGGCGCCTTCCAACGAAACACTTTGGAAAGCAACCTGACCAGTCTGCGGATTGCTTCAGAAAACATGACCTCTGCAGAATCCACCATCCGTGATGCTGATATGGCTAAAGAACTGGCAACCTTCACACGAAACCAGATCATGACACAGTCTGCAATGGCTCAATTGGCCCAGGCCAATGCGATGCCCCAGAATGTGCTGAGGCTGTTGGCGAACCAGTAAGCTTTAATCTGTTCAACTGATTCATTCTCCTGGGAGTGTTTTCAACTCCCGGGAGGGAAAATATCATAAATATATTATTTTATGGAAAATCTAAGTTAATGGAAGAGGGCTTATGATGCGGATAAGACACAATCCCGCGTCGGTCAGCACCTTAAGGCATCTTACCGAAGCACAGCAGGAGCTGAGCCAGTCTTTGAATCGTATGGCATCCGGTCAAAGGATCAACCGTGCTGCGGATGATCCTGCAGGATTGGCGATTTCAGAGAAACTTCGTGCTGAAATAGCAGGAGTGAAACAGGCCATAGACAACACTGCAGTTTCTGTGACGGTAGTTCAGACAGCGGAAGGGGCACTGGGAGAGGTGAGCAACCTCTTGATAGGCTTACGCCAGTTGGCAGTTGCTGCAGCCAATTCCGCCACGAATGATTATGGTGCCTTGACGGCATTGCAGACAGAGATTCGAACTGCTCTGGAAAGCATTGACCGAGTCACCCGGCATACACGTTTTGGCAACAAACCACTTTTGGATGGTAGTCAAGGTGCAGCTGGGGTGGGAAACAATGAAAGCGTGCTTTTCATGGGAGCTAGCGCTAAGACCCGTGCTTCTCCGGTGGAGGGTTATATGATGGAAGTCACCCGATTGCCTGAGAAAGCATTTTTTAGTGCGGAATTGGATGATGATATCGCAGAAGGTCTCAGGATCAGCCTTGAGGAAGAAGACGGGAACCTGATTGAAGTAAAGACACCAGAAGGTGGGACGGCTATAAATTTTATGAGCCGCCTCGAAAAAACCATCGGTGATGCACATCTCAATCTGGATGTCAGTTATGACGAGGAAGAGTCACAGTTGAAAATCAGCCATAAGGAATATGGCTTGGCCAAGGGTTTTTCCATTACCAGCTTCAAGGAGGATGCACTTACGGGTGAAGTCGGTGTCCCGCAACTTTTGTTGGGACTGGATATTGAGGGGAAACTGGGCGGAGAAAGTGCCGATGGGGACGGACTCGAGCTCAAGGGACATTCTGATAATTACATGACCGCAGACCTCAGAGTAGCCTATATGGGTGACCAACTGGGTGAAGTCGGAAAAGTGATTGTGGCACAGAACGCGATGCAATTTCAGATCGGCACCCAACCTGGAGATCAGGTCGGGGTGGCTATCGACAGCACGCATTCAACCCGATTGGCTCGTGGGATCGACAATCAAAGTGGCTTTAACAGCCTTGCCGAAATACATGTGTTCACACCGCAGGCAGCTGAGGACTCAATTCGGCTTGTGGATGAAGCTAATGATCAACTACTTTCGCTCAGAGGGAAACTGGGTGCAGTGCAGAGACATGCATTGGAAACCAATATGGCCACGTTGAGGATTACCCAGGAAAACCTGATTGCTGCTGAATCGGTGATTCGGGATTCGGATCTTGCTGAAGAAGTGGCTCAATACACCAAACATCTCATCCTGACCGAAGCGGCTGCTGCTGCATCAGCACAGACCAATCGAATGGATCCCGACGTTATGAGGCTTTTGATCAATCACAGGTAAACACTCCTGATCCGGGAATGAAATTTGATGATACAATCGCTGCCATTGCCACTGCCCTGCAACCAGCAGGGCTTGGCGTCATAAGAGTCAGTGGCAGCGAGGCAGTGGCCTTTGTAGATTCCCTGTTTATGGATAGTTCAGGAAAACGGGGGATCATGCATATCCCTGAACGACAGTTGGTTCACGGCTGGATCATGGATCAGGACCAGGCTTTGGACGAGGTTCTGGTGACACGGATGCAGCACCCCAAAACCTATACCACCGAGGACTTGGTCGAGATCCACGCTCATGGAAGCGTGCTTGGTCTTCAAGCGATCCTCTCTCTTGTGCTTGCCCAAGGGGCACGTCTTGCCCGACCCGGAGAATTCACTGAACGTGCATTCCTCGGGGGGAGAATGGATTTGACCCGGGTTGAGGCTGTTTCTGACCTGATCCAGGCCAAATCGAGTCTCGCTTTGAGGCAGGCGGCAAAGCAACTCCAGGGAAAGCTCTATCAGAAAATAGAAGATTTCCGGCATCAACTGGTAGATACCGCATCGATTTTGGAAGCAGTCATCGAATTTCCTGACGAAGGAGTCGATTTTGGTAGTCGTAAAGAATGCATCTCCAGACTGGAGCATCTGATTTCAGGATTGGAACGCATGCTGTTGAATGCCTCGCAGGGGCGCCGAATTCGTGATGGGATCGGAATTGCCCTCATTGGCAAGCCCAACGTCGGGAAATCCTCACTCCTCAACAGCATGCTTCATGAAGCCAGAGCAATCGTTACCACAGTGCCTGGTACGACCCGGGACACGATTGAGGAAAGTATCCAAATCGAGGGTCTGGCTTATCGTTTAACGGATACTGCTGGCATCCGAGAATCAACGAACCAAGTTGAGAGTGAGGGAATCCAACGTTCACGTAAAATATGGAAGGAATCGGAACTGACGTTGCTTCTATTAGATGCGTCGAACATGCTGAATGAGGAAGATCTGATGCTGCTGGAAAAAAGTGATCCGGCCAAAACCCTGGTGGTTGCCAACAAAATGGATTTATGTTTGGAGGAACAACCGTCATGGATGGAGCATCTTAAAGATTTTGAATGGTCTCCAATTTCAGCAAGGCAAGGTATGGGGATTGAAGATTTGAAGCATCGAATTCATCTTCGCTGCACCTCAGGATTCCAAGCCCAGTCTGAAGAAGGATGGCTGACTAACCTAAGACAACAGGAAGCAGGCGAACAGGCTCTAGCTTCATTGCAACGAGCCTTGAGTGGAATGCACGAACATCAGGGAGAGGAATTGGTTGCAGTGGATTTACGTTCTGCACTTAATGCCTTCGGGGAAATTGTTGGAGAAACCACTTCCGAGGATCTGCTTGCCCGGATATTTTCTGAGTTTTGCATTGGCAAATGAAGTTTTTCAACCAAGCGACCGCCTGGTTCTGCTAAAGCGGAGGGAGGAACTGTATCGTAAGCTTCTTGAACTTTCTCAGCGTCAGTTCGTGGAAAGTGAAACAAGGGAATGGGATTGGTTGTTGGACCTCAAGCAGAAATGCATCGATGAACTGATGAAACTGGATGAATTGGAAAATCAATGGAATGAAATTCATCGTTTGGATTACAGCCCGCAAGAGCTTGAAACCCTCCAAAATCTTGAATCATTGCTTGGACGTCTCCTGGAATCTGAAGAGGCGACCGAAAACAGCATGAATCTTGAAAAACAATTTCTCTCAAAAGAAATGTCCCAATTACGACAACAGGTACATTATTCACAGGGATCAAAAAATCCTACTCCGGGACGGACCAAGAAAATTTACTGATTGGAAATAGATGAAGAAACCAAATGTCTCCTCTTAAGGCTGAATCCTTATTGACGGAATTCCTGCTGGAACAAGGGAATTTTGCAGGAGAATCCCCTTCGGAGCAACTTCAGTTGTCCCAGGACGCGCTTCGTAACGCCAAGGAGCGAGGTGTCAAAAACCCTCCTCTAAAAAAGCCCGGCTGGGTGAATCCTGGACAGATACTCCAATGGATCGAAGACCGCAGCGCTCAGGATCCGGTGATCGATTATGAAAAACAACGTCGGGCAGCAAGATTCGTGAACAACGCAAGGGTCCCGGGAAATCCGCTTCCTCCTTTTCTTCGGGTTCAGGATCATGTCGGTGCTTTCAGGAAAAAAGAACCTGGTGCTGTTTCTTCTGCCAAAACCGAAAAACCTGAGCCGAAGCTCACGGAAAAAACTCCTCCTTCCAAAACTCCTCAGCCGCCCCTTCAGCAACAAAAGGAAGAATCAGAACCTGTTGTGATGCTTGAACCAGAGGGTTTGGATGAAGAATTGCTGCATTCTCTGGATTTGAATGAGGATGAAGCCGATCTGGAAGATGCTCCAGAAAACGTTCCTGAAAAACCCGAAACGGAAGACACGGCTCAGGAAACAAAATCCAAAGACAAGCCTGAAGCATTAGTAGAAGAGGAAGAGGAGGAAGAGGAAAAGCCTGTCAAAAAGAAGGTGGTTCCTACGGCAGCACAGTTGCTTGATTTTGAAGAAGAAGAAGAAGAATTTGACGAAGATGATGGTCTCAGTGCCGAAGAAACCGACGAAACGGATGTGGTTTTTGGAACGGGTTCCATCACCCAGGCTTCTATGATCAAGTTCATGCATCAATACCCCGACAGCGTACTCAAATTTCTGCTGAGAAGGAACCTGGACGGCAGGCCCTTGCCGGGGGAATATGAAAAAATCTACGACCAATGGCAACAGCGCGGGCTGATGCGCGGCCGCTTAAAAAAGCATCTGTTGAGGATGATGGAATGGGAGGAAATTCCTGATACGCCGATTCATGAACTGGTGGGGGAGATCCGAAACCGTATCCTTGACTTACGGCTGGAAGAGGGCTGAGTCAAAACAATCTGTGGTTTTCTCAATTTGTTCCATATCCTCATCCTGCTTGGCTAACGTAGGTCAAAACGATCCAGAATTTCATTGGTGAATTGAATGTAGCCCGTCGCTCCCACGGAACGAAACCCTTCTTGTATGACATCCCCTCCGATCACGCTCATGTCCTGAATTTGGCTGCAGTGAGGGATGATGGTATCAAACACCGATTCTCCCAGTTTTTGATAGATTTGTTTTCCAATGTATCGATGAGCAGGGATTTTTTTGTCGTACATCGTCAACAGGATTCCTGCAAGCCTCAGAGAAGGATTAATGTTTTTCTGGAGATCCCGGAAGGCTCCCAGGAACCGCTTCAATGATTTCACTGCTAGTGCCTGGCACTGAAGCGGTACGACAATCAGGTTGGCGGCAAGCATCACGTTAATGCTTAAAACTCCGGTGGTGGCGGGTGAATCGAGAATGATGAAATCATAATGATCCAGAACGTGTTCATCGAGCCACTGAGTCAGAAAGTAGTAATCTCCTGCAACCCGGTTGATTTCATGTTCCTCTTGGAGTTTCCGTGCATTGGCCAGAACCAGGTCGAGGTTCTGATTTCCGCTGGATTGACTTACGTCTTCAAGCCTGGTTCCAGGGACACAGAAGAGTTCGTAGGTTCCTGCTTTGGCTTGAGATTCAACTCTCAATGCAGATTGCACGGAACCCTGTGGATCGATGTCCACCAACAGTGTCCGATAACCTCCCAGTGCCAATCCTTTGGAAAGGTGAATGGCGGTGGTTGTTTTTCCCACTCCTCCTTTTTGGGAATTCAGGGAAATGATTCGGGCGGTTTTGTTGAAAGGCATCAAATGAGATACATGAAAAGAAAAGAAATTTCAGGAAATTGTTTCTCCTGAAATTAAATATTTTTCCCCTTCCTGGGAATATTTATTCCACCAATCCGCCTTGGGTCATTTTGGCCGGATCCAAAGCTTTTATCAGTTCTTCTTTTGGAAGCTCACACATTTCCATGGCAACTTCCAAAAGAGGACGGTTCTCGGCAAACGCAGTTTTGGCGATTTTTGCAGCAAGGTCATAGCCAATCAGCGGGTTGAGTGTGGTCACCAAAATCGGGTTGCGTCCAACTAAGGACTGGATGTGTTCTTCCCGGGCAATGATCCGTGATACCGAACGGTGAGCCAGGTTGCGGCAAGCAGCGGCGAGAAGACGGATCGATTCGAGCAGGCTATGGGCAACCATTGGAAGCATCACGTTCAATTCGAAATTTCCGGAAAGCCCTCCGACACTGATTGCAGAATCGTAGCCGATCACCTGGGCACAGACCATAGCGGTGGATTCCTCGATGACAGGATTCACCTTGCCAGGCATGATCGAAGAACCTGGCTGCAATGCGGCTAGTTGGATTTCTCCCAATCCTGCATTCGGGCCAGAGTTCATCCACCTCAGATCATTGACGATTTTGAGCAGACCGACGGCAATCGTTTTCAATTGACCGCTCATTTCCACTGGGGCATCAACCGTAGACTGTGCTTCAAAATGATTTTGTGCTTCACGCATCGGTTCTCCGCTTAGATTCGACACCTCTTCCGCAAAGGCCGGAGGGAATTCCGGGGGAGTGTTGATTCCAGTGCCTACTGCAGTTCCTCCCATCGGCAGTTCCCGGATTCTTTCCAGGGATGCTTCTAGGCGTGCAATGCCAAGTTCCAGTTGACGGGCGTAACCGCTAAATTCCTGCTCGAGGGTGACAGGCATGGCATCCATCAAGTGCGTCCTGCCGGTTTTGACAACGTGAGCGTATTCTGCTCCTTTGCTGAGAAAGGCTTTTCTTAATTCCACCAGGGCTGGGATCAGGTCCGACTTTGTTTCCATCACCGCAGCGATGCGGATGGCAGTGGGGAAAGTATCGTTGGAACTTTGGCCGCAATTGACATGGTCGTTGGGGTGGACCTTGATGGCATTATCTTTTGAAAGTTGACTGGCACGATTGGCGATCACTTCGTTGGCGTTCATGTTGCTCGAGGTGCCGGACCCGGTCTGATAGATGTCGATGGGGAAATGTTCATCGTGTTTTCCTTCGATCACTTCCTGTGCTGCCGACTGGATCAAGAACGCCACCTCCTCAGGAATGGCTCCAGAGGCTCCGTTGACGCGGGCTGCGGAACACTTGATCATCCCCAACGCAGCAATCAAAGGACGACGAATCGGGATCCCGCTGACCGGGAAATTTTCAATCGCGCGCTGTGTTTGTGCGGCATAAAGGGCTTCCCTGGGAACCTTGACTTCCCCCATTGAGTCTTTTTCTATTCTGAATGCTTCTGTCATCGTGTCTCCGTCTCGGTGAGTCAAAAAATTTATATATATGTTGAAAAACCCTGCGTGTTGAATGGTTTTATTTCAAGCGAGGATACCCCCGTCCACGATAAAGGACCCTCCACTGACATAGGAAGCCGCAGCAGAGGAAAGAAAGAGGATCATCCCCGACATCTCATCTGGTTGTGCTGCCCGCCCTAAGGGAATTTGTGGCAGAACCCTTTTCATATATTCCTCATTTTCAGTCATGGCTGAGGCGAAATGGGTATCCGTCAATCCCGGAAGGAGAGCGTTGACGCGTATTCCATCAGGACCCAGTTCCTTGGCCAGGGATTTGGTCATCGAGATCAAACCTGCCTTGGTGATCGAATACGCACTCTGTCCGTGCATAGGAATGATGCCATTGATGGAGGCAACATTGATGATCGCACCCCCGCCCTTTTTTTTCATCCTCTTTGCTGCATGCTGACTCATGAAAAAAGGCCCTTTCAGGTTGACTTCAAAGGTCTTGTCCCATGCGGCTTCCTCCATCTCAATCGCAGGACCGAAATAGGGGTTGGTTGCGGCGTTGTTGACCAGAATGTCGACGGATTTTCCTTCCTGGTCAAGCTCTTCAAAAAGGGAGCGGATTTGGGAAAGGTCTCCGTTATGGCAGGGTCGTACGGTTGCATGAAAACCTTCCTGGAGGATGGCTTGGGCAACTTCATCCAGTCCTTCTCTTTTTCGGCTGCTGAGGATCACACTTGCACCGAAGCGAGCCAGGGTTTTTGCCGCTTCAGCGCCAATTCCACGACTGGCACCTGTTACCAGAGCCAACTTCCCCGAAAGATCGAACAGTTTTTTAGAATCCATAGTCATTTCCTTTGGATAGAATTCGATTCACGTTTTTGTTCTCCAATGATTGAGTCTTTTTTTCGATTCTGTGATTTAAAGCGATTGATCCGTTATTTACAAGCAAGTATCCAAAACCGGCTCTAGCATCGGGAGCTATGAAGTTTCATCCTTGAAAAGATTTTCTTTTCATAGAACTTCTGATCATTAAGGATGAAAGGATTTTCATTGGAAGTCATTCCTGTGATATCGTATGCTCACGGACATAGTGTATCAAACCCTCATGGATCATGGAAATGACACGCTGGTTGCTTTTGATCATCCTGACATTGTTTCAAGATTCCTATGTCAGAATTGGTACGGTATTAGGATTAGCAGCAGGTTATGTGAGTCTCCAGGTAATCGGAGGTGAACTCTGGGTCAACATGAGCGCCTACGGTTTTATTGGCTGGGGATTTGGTGCTTATCTTGGTTATCTCCGTTCGCACAACACTCCAGAAAGTCGCCCCCCAAAACTCAAGGTCTATCAGGGAGGTGGGTGATGGAAATAACCCAAAACTCAATTTTTTACTGAGAGGCCGATGGCAAAAATGGAACTCGAAGTTGGACCTAGTCCAACAGGAGTAATGCTGGCCATCAAATCGGTGGAAGGCAGAATGCATCAGGTGATGGCAATCGAGGTCACCAATGACGAAGCATTGAAAATAGCTAACCTGATCATGAAACGGGTCGAAGACAATCGACGTTCTGAAAATCCTGCAGAATTGAACTGAACACCCAAAGACACTCCAGTTTCAATGTTCAAGCACAACAAGGCTGTCTGGGGTTGGGCTCTTTATGACTGGGGAAACTCGGCCTTTGCCACGACCGTCATGGCGGGTTTCTTCCCAATCTTCTTCAAGCAATACTGGAGTGCCGGTGCAGATGTCAATCTGAGCACGGCTCAGCTTGGATTGGCCAATTCTCTGGCCAGCCTACTCGTGGCAATGATGGCACCGGTTCTTGGAGCCATTGCCGACCGAGGTTCTTACAAAAAGAAGTTTTTGACCTTCTTCGCCTACCTCGGAGTGTTGATGACATCCTGCCTCTTTATGGTCGAACAGGGAGACTGGCTGATGGCGGTGTTCGTTTATACCCTTGGAACGATCGGTTTTTCCGGAGCCAATGTCTTCTACGATTCCCTGCTACCCTCCCTTGCCAATGAAGAATCAGTTGATTCGGTCTCCAGCCTTGGATTTGCAATGGGTTATCTGGGCGGTGGCTTGCTGTTTCTACTGAATGTCATAATGACGCTCAATCCTTCCTGGTTCGGGCTGGCCGATGCAGCTGAGGCGGTTCGTTGGTCTTTTGTCACCGTATCCCTCTGGTGGGGGGTCTTCACCTTAATTACGCTGTTCTGGGTACCGGAACCCAGACTCGCCCGGGATCATGTCAGCGGCAATTCAATGGCGGAAGGTTTGGCTCAATTAGGCCAGACCTTTAAAGAACTCAGGCATCTGAAAACGGTGATGCTGTTCCTCTTTGCCTACTGGTTCTATATGGACGGGGTGGACACCATTGTTCGTATGGCCGTGGATTACGGCATGTCGATCGGTTTTGAATCCACGGATCTGATCACGGCGCTTTTACTGGTTCAGTTCATCGGTTTTCCTGCGGCTTTGATCTTTGGCAGGTTGGGAGAAAAATGGGGAGTGAAAAAATCGATTTTCCTTGCGATCGGAATTTACATGCTGGCCACCATCGGGGGGATGCAGATGACACAAAAGATCGAGTTCTATATGCTGGCTGCCGTAATCGGCCTGGTTCAGGGCGGGGTTCAGGCCCTCAGTCGATCCTACTATTCTCGTCTTATTCCATCCAATCAGGCAGCCGAGTACTTCGGATTCTACAACATGCTCGGTAAATTCGCGGTCATCCTAGGACCGATCTTGATGGGGACGGTTGCTCTGCTGGCTCGAAACTGGTTGATGCCTGAAGCGCCAACGGATGCCGAAGTCCAGATGGTGGGTCAGCTGGCCGCTCGTTGGAGCATCGGTTCGATCTTAATCCTCTTCCTTATTGGTGGGGCGTTACTTTATTTTGTTGATGAAGATAAAGGGCGTGAAGAAGCCAGATACCTTGAAAATAAGTCATTCTAAGCAGGATTTTTCTTTTCACCGAAACCGGTATTGAAGGTTCTTCGAAAGACCTTCTCATAAGTTCTTTTTGTGGGAAAGGGGCCCGGTGGGCCGGCATTGAATCCTAGGAGGCAGCTTGAAAACGTTGTATACGTTTCAGGTAGGTTTCCCGTGTCAGTTCCACATCTTCTAAATAAATAGGCAATTCCTCCATAGTCAAGGCCTGGGGGCCGTCCACGAGGGCTTCTGCAGGGCGGGGGTGAAAATCGACGAGTACCATGTTGGCACCGGCGATCACTCCCTGAGCGGTGGCGTGGAAGACATCAGGGATGCCGTCCGAGGAATGTTCCAGGGTGCCTACTGAATGGGATGGATCGATGCAGACGGGCATCCTGGTCATGCGTTTGATCACCGGAACATGGCCGAAGTCCACCATGTTTCGGTGAGGCGTGTTGAAGGAGGTTTTCATGCCACGAAGACAGAAGATGACCCGAGTATTTCCTTCGCTGGCAAGGTATTCCGCTGCATTCAACGATTCGGTGAGAGAGATGCCGAAACCGCGTTTAAGCAGAACCGGATAAGTGTTTTGGCGTCCCAAGTTTTTTAGGAGTTCAAAGTTCTGGATGTTACGGGTGCCGACCTGAAGCATGACCCCGGTTGGACGACCACAGGCTTCGAGACAATTTTCGATTTCCTCCAGATGTTTTTCATGGGTGACTTCCATGGCGATGACTCGGATCCCATATTTCCCGGCCAGTTCGAATACATAGGGCAGACATTCCAGTCCATGCCCCTGGAAGGAATAGGGGTTGGTGCGGGGTTTGTAGGCTCCCATTCGGGTGCACTGCAGCCCGAACTGTTGCAGAGTCTTCATCATGATCTCCACGTTTTCTCTGCGGTCCACCGCGCAAAGTCCGGCAAACAGATGAAAATTCTCCTGGTTGAATCGGATCCCGTTGTATTCGAAATCCAGGGAGGGGCTTTCCGGAGAATGTTTTCCAAGAATCCGAAATTCGTGGGAAATGCGGACGACCTTTTCTACTGCTGGCAACGATGAAATGTCCTCGATGTCCAGTTTTGCCGTATTACCAACCAGGTAAATTTCAGTCAGTTTCTGCTGTTGACCATGAACCACATGGTTCTGCAACTGGATATCCTGCAGTCCCTCTAGAAAATGCAGGGTTTTTTTGTAATCTTCGGAATTTTCATCCGTGTCCGGATGAAGGATGGCTAACATCGGGGCTTAATGACTGAGAAGCTGAATCTTTAGATGAGTTTTTTTAACGCCTAGAAAAAAGGAAATATTATATCTTTATTTTGATGAAATTTGAAGTTCTTTGTTTATTCATTTTTTAATAGATTTTAGATCGTTCAAGTCATGATTTCTAAATATATATTAAGTTGTTATATTTGAAAATTCATGTTATCTAATTGATATTAATTCCAATGAATCACTATACATTGTATCAAGAAAGAAACGCTCTCCAATAATAAATAATTATAATGAACTATATCAATAGTTTAATATACGGATTTAAGAAATGTTTTTTTATTTTGTTTTTAGCATTTTTTATTTGGGGTTGTGATTCTTCAGAGACTCAGGAAGAAGATGGAAGTTTGAATGTTTCAAACAATCCTGGTGGAACAGATGATGATGAAGTTACTCAGTTCGAAGTTTCAGTAGTCACTCCAATCTCTACTATCACGACCAGCTACACGCCTCCTTTTGCATTTTATTCGAGTAAATCTGGGACAATCAGTTACACCGGTTCCTGTATTGGAGATCTGACGCAGGCTGTTGCAGGAAATAACTCCATGAAAATTTATTCCGCAAGCAGTACCCCCCCAGTCTACATACCCCTTTCGAGCGGGCAATATGAATCCTGTACATTAACCATAATAGATGCTGATGGGACTAATAAGTCTCTAAAAATAGATGATTTTGTTGTAACCGATCCAAACTCACAAACCGGTCAGATCCTTCAGGAGTTGCAGAGCAGTTTGAGCGATAGTTCAAGTTCTTCAAGAATGTCGGGAAGGATGGGAAATGGAGAAATTTCATTAAGTCCGGCTCAAAGAGGATCCGGCTTATCTAAAGATCAAGTAAAAATTTTAATTCTTGCAGGGGCAAAAACAGTTCAGACAAACAATCTGTTAAATTCCAGTGATCTGACCTTGGCAATGCCTACCATAGTCGAAGGTACGATGAATAAACTCT
>Ga0208411_1000833_pt1 | contig 22549 bp, 15 predicted proteins | sample ETN01SmetaG_4_FD_185793 | JGI IMG/M metagenome (GOLD analysis project Ga0208411, IMG submission 185793) | Marine microbial and viral communities from oxygen minimum zone, Eastern Pacific Ocean - ETNP2014F12-01SV261 (SPAdes) (version 2) | ecosystem: Environmental > Aquatic > Marine > Oceanic ... | reverse complement strand
GGCGTTGATCAGGCCCGCTTGAGAAAGATGTTTCCAAAGGCAAGAGTCGCGCGCAAGTTGCTGAATCTGAGTAGCGAGACTAACGCCATCATCGTCAAGGTCAAATAAGAAAGCAGCCTCTTTATGGAGCTCCTCATGCACAGGAATTCGACTTGCCAACGTTGGCAGCCCTCTGACCTGCGCCTCTAGCAATGGGTAGTCGCAACCCTCCATCAGACTGGTGGAGATTAAACAGAAGCTTGAGCGCCATTGCCTCTCCAAGTCTTCGTCAGTCAAATTTGGCAACCATTGAACTCGGCCAGTGAGGTCCAATCGCCGTTCCAACTGACGCAACTGCGCAGTAACACGACCACGACCACCAACAATCACAAGGCTGCCTTCCCAATGAGGTTCTAAGGCAAGCAAATGAGCGAAACCTCTTAAGGCTAAAGGGATGTTCTTGTTGCGAGCATGACGAGCTAGCAGCAATACGTCCCTACTAGAAGGAGTCTGAATTGGATCAGCAACAACCTCCACGCCATTGGGGATCACGATTATTTGCCTTGCAGGCAGGCCCTCATTCACCAATAGATCAGCCACATGGCGACTAATCGCAATCACTCGTGTGGCATCCTGCAGATGCCGTGGCAACCAAAGACGGCTGCGCCAATAAGCCCGTCGACTGCTGGGGAAATAAAGGGGGGTGAGATCGTGGCAGGTGATAACTTGAGAGAGATTTGGCAGCCCGAATAAGAGGTCTGTGTAAGGGGAATAAATCACTGCCGGATCAGCTGCCGATACCAAACGCCGCACAGGCACTGCGTGCTGCACCATTGCGTTGGTCTGCAAAAACCGCATCAAACGCGAACCTTGCTCCTGCGGCAGTTGGTTATCAGCTGCTAATTCGACCTGACCATCGACTCTCAGTCTTATTTGCATTGGCAGTGCCTCACCAGTCGCCATTGACCAAACCGCAAGCAGTCGTTCGCAATAGCGGCTCAAGCCTGTTGCTGCAGGTCTATATGGAAGCAAGTTGAATAGAAATGGCGCATTCATCTGCACATCTCACGGGCCATAGCCAGAAGAGCAAGGCCAAACAAATCAGGATTCAGCCGATCCAATCGCTGCTGACGTCGTCGACTCAAAGTCAACTGAAGAATGTCCTCACTTGATGCATTCATCAACATCTCCAGCAAACAAGCCAGTTCCTCTGGACGCTGAGGATCAAAGCGCAGCGCCGCCTCTCCGCCCGCCTCCTGTAAACCTCTTGAATCCGCCGCCAAAACAGTTCCTCCGGCAGCCAATGCCTCAACAACCGGAAGTCCAAACCCCTCTATAAGGCTTGGGATAACCACAGCCAGAGCATGGCTATAAACAAGCACCAACTCGAAATCGCTGAAACCGGCAGATACCAAGCGCCCTGCAAGATGTGGAAAACGTTCCTCCAACTCCTGACAGCGTTGTTCGGCGGCAATTCCGCACAACACCAATTGCAGAGACCGCAAAGCTGGTGCAGCAAGAGCTTCCGCCACCAACTGCGGATTTTTATAAGAACCTATGGCGCTGGTGGCGGGCAACAACACAAAAGGCATCTGCATCCCGACTTGCTTAGCCAAGCGTGTCCACAGGCCTTGAGCTTCCGCATTAGCCACGGTGGTTGAAAAGACAGCATCTGGTGCCATATGGCACCAGGACACCGATCCTTTAGGAACTTTCAGCATTCGCTCCAGATCCGCCGCAGTAGCTCTAGACACTGCTAAATGTGCCGCGGCACCCTGCCACCAGCGCCGACGTACTAGCAGCAATTCCTTTTGGCGAGAAGAGAACCTTTCTGGCAGACAGTCATGCACCAGCGCCAACTCAGAGCAGGTCGAAGTTTCAATACCACAAGTACTGATCCAACTGGAACAAAACACATCTGCACCCCAATTCCTTGCCAAAGAGGTGTTTTCAGCCGCCAATGTCCTAACCGCTGCAGAGTCCAGAGGGTCTACATGAATTCCCTCAAGAGCCGTGAACGCATCGGTCAACGCCAACTGACTATCACGTTCAATAAGGGCCACAGGCGCAAATTCTGTTAGCAAGCCAGGCAATAGCCAACACTTAAGGACCTGCTGCCAAACCCTCGCAATACCTCCTCCAAACGGGCGAGAAAACCAAAGGCCATCCACAAGCAAGCGAGGTCCTGGTTCACTGTTCAAGCGAGCACTCAACTCCTCCAGCAAGAGGCCCTGATGACCCTGCAAAAGCTGTTGATCAAGTCTCATGCGTGCATGCAAAAATCCTTGGGCACGCCAAACCTTCAATACCGACAAAGCCGCTTTCTCATCAGAGAAGCTGGACGATGAGTACCGTGCCTTAGCCATTAAGGCCATTTAATCGGAGCAACTGCTCTCGCCATATCGCATAGGCGAATTCATGGTCATAACGATGTCTGGCCTGATGACAAAGCCGGGCATGCAGCCCTGGGTTAGCAAGCACCTTCTGCAACACCCCAGGGAGATCAACAGGAGAACCACTCCAGGGGAGTTCCGGCAAAGCACTCACCCAGTGCATACCCGAGCGGGGAAGGTTGTAAGCCACAGAAGGTATTCCACTAGCCATAGCTTCTAACTGAACAATGCCAAAGGCCTCATTACAACGATCAGAAGGAAGCACCATTAGATCGGCTTGTGCGAGCAACTGACGTTTCCGCTTCTCACTCACCAGGCCCTGAAACAACACCTGCTGGTCTGAGCGGCTATGCAAAGCAGCGAGAACTTCGAGACGAGAGCGATCTGGGCCATCACCCAGAACCAACAATCTCTGAGCAGATTCAGTGGCAGCGAAAGACTCCAATAACCAATCAACCCTCTTATAACTATCCAAACGGCCAATGAAGATAATTGTGCCACTAAGCAGCTGAGCTCGACGATTGCTTCGCAGCAACAACAACTGCTCCTCCATCTGCAAAGGCAAGGCGCAGGGGATCACCTTGATGAGCTCCGCAGCCACCCCAGTAGCTATCAAGGCTTGCTTGAGAACAGGCGAAGTAGTAATCACCTGACTGGAACGCATGCTTTTAAGTGCCATATATAGGTACAGCGATTCCAGGCGGCCCGCCAAGCCGGAGCGCGGACGAACAAAAGCATGCCAATAAATCGTGATGCGACGGTGAGGACGCAACAGCCTGGCCAGCATCACCAACAGCAGTACGGTCGGGCAAGGGAGGTGAGCTAATAATGGTTGCCGCTGCCACAAAAGCCGCCAAAGTTGCAAAGAAGGTAAGGGGATATACACACGACCGAAAGCCAGTGAAAGCAAAGACTTACGGCTATAAGCGACAGAGAGCGGATCCCGATTCACAGCAGCTGGCAAACGCAGGCTGACCACAGGTGCCAATAGCTCCGTCGAAACACCGTGAGCTACGCGCTCTACTCCACCGAAGCCAGGCGGCCACTCCCGCAACAACTGCACAAAAGGAGCATCAGCTTCAGTTCTCAATTCGAAATGATGTCGGTGCTGCCTCATGCTGATCGAGCAAGCTCTTGAGATGATTCAGACGTTCTTGACCGGAATAATTCGCCAGGGTCTCCTGATGTGTCAACCGATAGGACTCCGGGGGATAACGATCGAAATAAGCACGTGAGCGCACAGCATCCCAGCCATCGAAAACACTGCCAATGTCAATGGCGATCCCACCTCGCTGACGAATCAGTTCACAAATCAACTTGCCCATCAAGCCTGCACCCACTAGATAAGGAGCACCTCGAAGGGGAGGACGAACAACATTCGCCAGATGAGACCAACCGTCAGGAAACCAAGAACAAGAACCAGCCACCCTCGATCCCAAGTTATCGCTCTGCTCAGGCGGCACAATATGCAGCACCAGCTGACGAGGTTGAAAGCAGTCAACCACCTCATCAACAATGCTGCGACAGGTGATCAACCCCAAGAAAGGACTTTTACGCAGGCAATTCAACAGATCACCAGAGAGATGCAAAAAACGATGGACAGCTGCATCCGTGATAATTGGTTGACTGCGGGGATTCAAAAGCTGCTCGAGTGCCTCAAAAGAAGTTCGATAGCGGGGATGCAACTCACACTGCCGCTGAGTGGGCAGGCCCAATACTGTGGCTTTACGACAAGCACCATTTAGCTGCCTTCGAATACGGGCCAACTGCCGACGCGTGGGGAGCTGGTCGCCGAACCAAAGCCTCAGATGCGCTTCCAAATCAGGATCATCATGACCCTGCTCATATCGCAAGATCACAGACTCACCATCACCAATGCGAAGCAAAGAAAATGGCTTGCGATCACGGAGAGCATCAGCAAGGTGGCTACGCACGCAGGAATAGGGCTGTCGCCTGCTCTCGAGAGTATCTCGAAGAAGATTGGCGTCTATCGCCTTCATGCCTTTAATAGTGCTGAGCTGACAAGAGCCTTACAACCCTTGCCTTTACTGACTTAAAAGCATCGACACCCCACCGCAATGGTGCTGTAAGACGCCAAAAGAACGCCTGCTGCATCTGCTCTAGGCGTTCATTACTGCGGCGCAACTCCTCTTCAAGCGAGGAGGCTTCATGATCAGACGTGGAAGTTCCAAAGGCATTCACCTGCTGCTGTAGTCCATGGAGTGTGTCCAGTAAATCAGCAAAAGTAGAAATTATGGTCTCATCCCTCTCGTACTGACCGGTCTGACAGTCAGCAGATAAGGCTGTGGAGGAATCCTTAAAAGAGTGAATAGCAAAATTACGACGGAACTCAAGAGAAGGTTCACCCTCAGCGAATATCAGATCGTATTTATCTACCAAGAAAGATGGCACTTCATGAAACAGCTCACAGAAAAGATCAGGAGCAAAACCACCAGACTCAATTTGGCTATAGAGATCTCTGCAAAAACATGCAAGTTCTCCATCACCAGAACTTTCATCAGCAGCGCTCAAACTGTCGACTAAACTACCCAGCTGATTTCGGCGAAGATTTTGACTAGTGCACTCAGCATGCTTGGCTAGAACATGTCGCCGCACATCCATCTCAGAGCACTGCAGGCTTAAGGAAGGAGCCACAAAGCCAATTAACCGATCGATCTGATCATCCTGCCCATCAATAAGAGCCTCGTAAGAGATCAAGGCATCGAGAGATCGATCAAAGAAGAGAGAACAGCCACGGTTGTAAAGCAACCAAATCAACAAACCCTTCTCTAAAGAAAAACCATCACGCCAATGCAAGGACTGCGCCACATCGAAGGGATTGCGCATTGGCACTAGACAGGGAACCCGCTTGAGCAACAAATGCTGAAAAAGAGGAAACGTGATTGAAAGGCGAGGATCCTTATCTACCCAACCCAACTCAAGTGCATAAGCCTCAAAATCCTGCTTCCGCTGAATGGCACGATGAAGGTACTTTCCCTGAGTCCACCACACAGGCACCAACGGTGGTCGATCCCAGGCGTATCCAGCCAATCCAAGTAGCTCATCATTAAATGGACGCAGCAAAGTGGATTCGAAATAGCCACGGGGATTGTCAACCGTTCTATCGAGATCTGAGGGTCGCCGCCAATTCATAATGGCTGTCAACAAACTCGAGGCATAAGATGTACCCGAGCGATGACAGCCAACAACAAACATTTTAAACTTTTGTCTCAAAAATTAGATTAACACAGCATTTTCCGGAAACCAGCAATGCGCTCAACCAGTGGCAATATACGCAAGAAATTACCTCTAATTACAACTCTAAACAATAACTTATGACACTTAACTTGCCACATCAATTCCTACCAATTTGCTTCGATCAACTAGCTGGCAGCATAAGACCTCACTGGGAGATAGGGCCTTCCCGAGACAATGCCACCAAAGCTTATTGCGAAAATTCACCCGCATCTATTCCACCTCTGACAGCTATCCATTGCCATGTTTATTACCTGGATCTTCTGCCTACATTTCTGGATGCCTGGCAAAACATCCCCAATCGCTGGCTCTTGATCAACACTGAAACAAACAGCAAAGCCAAAGTAATCGAGGCCATGCTGAAGGCTCGCAAGGAACCGCGCTATCAAATCCAAATCTGTCCGAATCGAGGGCGTGATCTGGCTCCCTTGCTGATCAACTGGAGAAGTGAACTTCAACGCTGTGAACTACTTATTCATTGTCACACAAAAAAAACACCCCATGCGGACAAAGGCTTTGGCGAAAACTGGCGCCGGTCACTACTTCAGGCCACCTTCCCAACAGAGAAGAACTGCATCTTATTTCAGCAACTGCTAATAAATAAGAACTCAGGCATAATCATCCCCTGGCCACATCGTTTCGTGGCTCACAATGTGAACTGGGGGAACAATTTCCCCCAGATCCGCTCCTTGATGTCAGCGATGGGATATGAAATCAGCAGAGACACCTTCTTATTCTTCCCTGCTGGTTCTTTTTTCTGGGCCCGAGTCGATGTTCTACAGCCGCTTTTCAACCTGGGTCTAAGGAAGGAAGATTTCAGAGCCGAACCAATTAAAGGTGACGGACAGCTCGCACATTCCATTGAACGATGTATTGGGCTTTTGCCCATGCTGCTGAACCGACGCAGCTATGCCTATTGGGCAAGCGATGCTGTACATGAAATCGACTGCGGAGTTCACGAGAACGTCTTGGCTGAATTACCACTCGAAAACGAGATCACTCCATCCTCTGCAAACTTTTTCCAGCAAGGAATGGCTAAGGCACTCACATCGTCAGGATCAAGAGATCAGTGCATCCCACTGCCGCAAGACCAGCCGTAAAATCCAGCAATTGGATGAACCACTCCATACGTGATGAATTCTTGGCGATGGCAACGCAAAAGAAGCTCAAGTGACAACAAAAAAGACAGAAAGGTGCAATTCCTAATCTGTGGAACGCAGAAAGGAGGAACAACCGCACTCGCAGACTATTTACGACAACACCCCGAACTCTTTTTACCTAAGCAAAAGGAACTGCATTTTTTCGACGACGAAAATCAAGACTGGGCGGCAACCAATTACGAACACTATGAGTCATGCTTTTGCGACGCACCCAGCGCAGCCATCTGTGGTGAAGCAACACCTATATACATGTATTGGGACCCAAGCCCGGCACGAATCTGGAATTACAACCCGGCAATGAAACTGATCGTTCTGCTGCGCAATCCAATCAGCCGCGCATATGCACACTGGGCGATGGAGACACGACGAGGGCAAGAAACCCTGCCATTTGAAGATGCGCTCATCCAAGAAGAAGCTCGCTGCCGCAAGACCCTGCCACAACAACACCGGGTTTTTTCCTATCAAGATCGTGGCTTCTACAGCCAGCAAATCCGGCGGCTATGGCATTTCTTTGGCCGTGAGGCTGTTTTAGTTATCCGGCAGGAGGCTTTGCGAGCCGATCCAATGGGGACCCTTAATCACATCTGCCAACACCTTGGCGTAAAACCAATGCCCGAAGTTGAACCACTCCAGTCCCATTCCGGTCAGTACAAAGAACCGCTAAGTAAAGAGGCCCTAATACAACTCAAAAAACACTTCCGATGGGAAATTTTGGCTCTGCAAGATTTACTGGAATGGGACTGTCAAAATTGGCTGGAGGGTGAGCTCACATGAAGGTTCTGCTGGCGATACCCCATGTCTTCGCTCCTCAGAAAGACTCACTTTATTCCTCACAAACCGAAGCCAAGAGAGCCACCAAACAAGCAGCTCTGCAAGATGCAACCCTTGGCAACCTCTCTCGACATGGATCACGCCACTGGGTTCACGCTTCGCTTGGCAAGGCACGCCCTGTGGTCACACGTGAGCTTAAAACCAACATTGGCGTTGAGTTGACGCTGCAGCTCTACACACCTGAACACGCAAGCCTGGCATCAGAACTACCTACCGATCCAAGGCTTTGCATAATCGATCCTGGGGTGAGCGATATGACGCAAGTGCCATTGGTTGCATCCAGGCGACTATTGGAGCAGGCGGCGGATTACGACCTTGTGGGATACCTAGAAGATGACCTGCTGATAGAGGATCCGGACTTCTTCTTGAAACTACAAGCTCTCCATCAGATGGTGCCTTCGAGCTACGCAATACTGCCCCACCGTTGCGAACACATACCTGGTCGCGGCGATGTGATCCTCTCAGGAGATCCCGATGGCGGACGCCCAGATCTTTTCTGGGACACAGGGGAAAAAATTCGCATAGCTTGGCCCACTGGTGAAAAGTGCTTCTACCGCGCGACCAATCCCCATTCCGGTTGCTATTTCCTCAGCCGCGAACAGGCAGTAGCACTTGCCACCCACTGGCAGATTAATCAGTGGCAGAGCAAGTTTTCGCTCTCAGGCCCATTGGAGCAGGCCGGCAGCGGCCTACTCCTTCCTGTACTCAAAGTGATGAAGCCTATCCCCGAACATTACCGATTTCTGATGATCCGTCATCAAGATGAATTGTGGAAGCGGCACCCGTTCGAAGCAAGCTGACAAAACATGGCCCATATCCACTTCGTCTCTGCCCATTTCGGAGGTCCTGCCCCCTGGACACAACGCATTGCCAGCCAAAAACACAAAGTAACTACGGCCTATTACACAGATCAGAACACACCATCTCGGCATCTGGCCATGCACCCAAGGCTAAAAGCAAAAATCCCCAAGATGCTCGAGTGGCGCTTCATGGAAGCCGATTGGTATGTCTGGCTGGATTCATCGATTAAGATCACTTCACCAGACATAATTGAATACATTCTCCAGACAGCTGGCGATGCGCCACTGTGCTTATTCCGCCATTCCTATGTGAACTCTATCGCGGAAGAATCTAAAAGGGTTCGCAACAATCTTCAGCGTCAGATTCCCTACATCAGCAAACGCTACAGCGGCGAACCTATTCTAGAACAGATCATTCACTACTACGGAGACTCTAACTTCAGAGACGAGAATCTATTCGGGATGACATTCTTTGCCTACCATCGATCTGCAGCACCGCTGATGCAAGAATGGTTCAACGAGAACGTTATCTGGACCATACAAGATCAACTTTCATTTCCCTATGTGCTACAAAAATCAGGCATGACATATTCAACCTTCGATGGATACATAACCGATCCAAACCCTTGGTTCTGCTGGGACTGGCAGACACGTGAGCAACATCTAAAATCAAATTAGCTCACATAGTTAAACATTTATGGCAACAAAGGTTCCAACCAGTTAAGAGCCTGATCCGGCGTCACTCCAGCCATACAGAGATGGCCTTCCACCAAGCAGTCGTCATTGCGAAAGTGATTCAACGCACAGCGATTACAGCTGTGCGTTGACACAGTGCGCTCACAATTGACGCTACGCGGCAACCAGAGGCGGATCGGGCTGGCACCCACTCCTTCTGCATCGTTGCCCACGACCGCAAGGGTTGGTGTCCCCATCGCCGCAGCGATGTGCAAAGGACCAGCATCAACACTCACTACGGCTCTAGCCTGCCGGGCAGCCCCAGCGAGTTCGATCAAAGTTGTTTTTCCACGCAGATCAATCAAATCTGTATTCTGCAGCAGCCATTGCTCACCATCGCCTGCATTGTAAGTCTCCCGTTGCGCCTTAGGCGGACTGCCAACAAGACCAACTCGCCAACCACGCTCTGTAACAGCTCGAATGACATCCGCCCAATAGTGAAAGGGCCAAACCTTCGCAGCCCGAGCCGTGGTGCAATGAATCAACAACTCAGGAACAGTGAAGGCCGGTTCACAAAACGGCAAGTCCATCTCAACAGGGTCTACATATTCATGTAGATAGGCCAGCTGGCAGAAAAGTTCTGCAATGTACTGACTCTGAAAAACACCGCTATATCTCATAATGAAAGCAGGACTATCCCAGTCCGGATCTCCAAGAAAGCGCTGACGCAACTCATTCCCCCAAGGAATAAAAGAGCGAAGATTGGGCTTCAGGCTGCCGCCTGCCACATATTTAGGCTGCAGCCAGGGCATAAGCGTGCAGGTAACTGGATTGAACCCATCAAGATTTAGTGCTAACGCCACTGGCCCATGCAGACTCAGTTTCTGGTGCAGGTTCTGCTGAAGAAGAAGGCCAGCAGCAGCAGCAGGATCATCCCAGCTATGGCGCCAATCAATCACAGGATGGGCCCGCTCAAAGTCCGCGGTGAGCTGACTGCCAAGAAAACCAATCACCGCATCGGGAAATCGTTTACGTAAACCCCGCAAAACCGGTGTGCTCACAATGAAATTGCCCACCTTGCAAGAGCCGAGTACAACGATGTGAGGCGCGATACCCAGGTGTTCTCCGGCGTAGCGCTGCATAATCACGAGTTACGGGAACAGGAAGCAAGACTTATGGTCGCCAATAACCCACACACAAGGCATCGAAAGTGATATGAAGATTCTGCTGGTAAACCATGACAGTGCTGACACATGGGGTGGCGGTGATGGGGTTCAGATTCAGGAAACAGCCAAACGACTAAGACAACGAGGTCATGCTGTAGCAATTCAGAACAGCAATCAACCCGATGTAGAGGGAGCCGATTTGGTTCACATCTTCAACTGTCGTGTAGCACATGCATTCCCAAGCCAGATAGCAGCCTGCAAAACTTCTGGGATACCAATCGTAGTTTCACCGATCTGGATCAACCTGGGCCGAGCACTCTGGGGCAGTCGCGGTGCGCTAGCAATTCTCAACAAAGCAATGACAGAAGGAGAGAATGCTGTGGCAAGTGATCTCAAACTCCTTCAGCAACGCAGCCTGCATGTGGTGATGCCAGAGGGAACATTGCAAGCCCACGGCTATGGCGATTACAACGCAGAATGGCATCAACAAATTCCCGAACTAATAGCTCAGGCCGATGGGTTACTACCAAATAGCTGGCTGGAGCTCAAAGCTTGTCAAACCGACTTGCTCTGGAGTGGCGATCGCTTCAACGTGGCACATTACGGAACCACACCACGATTATTCCTCGATGCTGACCCAGAGCCATTCAGACAACACACCGGCATTAAAGGACCCTTCGTCATGCAAGCAGGGCGAGTGGAACCTGGCAAAAACCAGGCCATGCTTTGCTGGGCCTTAAGGCAAACCAAACTTCCAATTGTGCTAATTGGCGGGACCCAGCATTGGCCAAGCTATGCACAACTATGCAAAAAAATCTCCGGCGATCAACTCACCCTGATCGACCACCTCCCGCAGGAACTATTAGCCTCTGCTTATGCAGCCGCCAGGGTTCACTGCCTAGTTAGCTGGCTAGATACTTGCGGATTGGTCAGCCTGGAAGCAGCCCTAAGCGGAACACCCGTGGTTGGGAGCACATTCGGACATGAATTGGAATACCTTCAACACGATGCCTGGTTGGCCGATCCGGCCGATCCCACGAGCATTCAAAACTCTGTGGAAGCCGCCTGGGAGGCTGGTCCTAACTCCGAGCGAGCCCTTCGACTAAAACGTCGAGTACTAGAAGAATTTCATTGGGAAAGGACAGCGGATGCAACCGAAGAGCTATATAGACAGGTGCTCAGCGGAAACGCTTGATGCCCTCTTGTTGACGGGTAAACATATCGGTGAGGATACTAATAGCAGGACGAGAGCGGAGCTTGATATTGGCCCTAACACTCATGCCGCTCTGGAGGTTCAAATTCTGATCACCCGATACCACTTCCTGCTGCTTAAGTGTAATTATTGCAGGAAAACTATCTTGTTCTCCTTGCCGCTGGGGAGGCAATACATCTGAGCCGATGCTCTCAATGGTGCCTTTAATGTAACCGAATTCACCGGCCGAAAAAGAGTCAACAGCAACTGAAACAGGCATCCCAGAACGAACGAAGCCAATATCAGAATTATTGATCTTGACCTTTGCTTGCAAACGATCCGCAGGGACAATCTTCAAAAGCACTTGATCTGTGCCAACAACAGAAAATGGTCCTGCCTTTAGATTGAATACTGTGCCACTGATAGGAGCACGAACAGTGCGGTAGCCAATGGATTCATCGAGGCCCACTAATTCAGAGCGCAAGTTAATTAAGCGCTGATTAATTTGATTGAGCTGGGTTGCAGATTCACCCACTAGACGAGACTTTTCCTCGGCAAGACTTGCCACTTGAGAACGCTGCTCCTGCACCCTATTCTTCTCACGCAAATAAGAATTACGAGCAATTCCACCAGCGGCATAAAGGTCTTCAAGATCACTTGCAATGAACTCCTGTAAGCGCAAAGATTCCTGACGGCTCAGTAGTTGGGTTTGGATCTGTGAGAGGCGTGAAACCAACTGTTGGGTCTGATTGCGAGCCGTAGTGAGCTGCGCAACAAGCTTGGGGTCTTCCACAACGGGAATAGGTGGCAAAGCACCGATATTTTCTGGATCGCCATTACTGCTGATGATCACTTGCAAAGAGCGCGCCTGCAGCTCAAAAAGACTGATGCTCTTTTCTATGGCCTTTCGACGAGAGGCAAGACCTTTAGCCTCCACATCCAAGAGGGGTTGACCTTGCTTAACCGACTGCCCTTCCTTGACGAACACCTTGCTAACCAAGCCAGTACTGGGAGAATCAACCTCCTTAACACTGCCGGCCGGCTCAAGACGACCGACAACACTAATGGTCTGATCAACCTTCGCAACAAAGGCCCAAATCAATGCAGTCGCGAACAGGCCGGAAGTGAGCCAGATCAATGCAGATGACCAGTGGCGACCCTGCTCAACAAATGCCGAACTACCCTCCCAAGCTTTCAGTTGAGGTGAAGAGTTCAGGCTTTTCTCTTTTGTTGGCTTAGCGTCTGGAGCTTCGGTTGAAGAGGCAGTTGGATCTTTGGTGCGATCAGTCAACGTCGGCCTCCTGTTGGGAATAGAGGGCGTAGTAGCGACCCTTTTGATCTAGGAGTTGTTGATGAGTTCCCTGTTCCACTAGCCCGCCCTGCTCCATCATCATGATCAAATCAGCAGTTCGAATGGTGCTAAGGCGGTGGGTGATAAAAAATACCGTAGATCCCTCAAAAGTGCGCTTGAGATTGAGGCATACCTGACGCTCTGTGAGGTAATCCAGTGCACTAGTCGCTTCATCAAGAATCAACAGTGAAGGACGCTGCATCACTGCTCGAGCAATGGCGATCCTCTGCCGCTGACCACCGGAGAGAGCGCTTCCCCTCTCTCCTACCCTGCTGGCATAGCCATCGGGGAGCTCCATTATGAATTCATGAGCACAAGCAACCCGAGCAGCCTCGACAACTTCCTCACTGGTGGCGTCGGGATTATTAATGGAAATATTGTCGCGAACAGAGCCATCAAACAGCAGGCTGTCCTGAGGAACGATGCCTATCTGACGGCGCACTGAGCCGAGCTGCAATTTGTTGATATCAAAGCCGTCGATAAGGATCCTGCCTGCTTCCGGCTGATAAAGACGGGGCAGCAATTTCATGATTGTGCTCTTGCCACTACCACTGCGGCCGACGATCCCTGCAAATGACCCTACAGGCACCTGAAAGCTGACACGCTTAACCACCAGAGGCAGGTTCTCAGCGAAGCGAAAATCAACATCTTGGAATATCACTTCACCAGCAACAGGTGGTAGAGGCAGCTGATCAATGTCTTTATCACCACCTTCAACAGGCGCGTCCACCACATCACTCAAACGCTCAATAGAAAGTGCAACACTCTGGAAGCTCTGCCAACTGGTAGCGAGATTTAGCAGAGGACCCACCACGTATCCTGAAATTATGCGGAAGGCAATCAACTGACCAATAGTGAGATCGCCTTTAATAACAAGGAATGCACCCACCCAAAGAGTTAGGAGTGCAGTTAATTGATTGAGAAATGCTCCAATAGTTCCAGAGGAAACACCGATCAAAGTCGTTCGGAAACTTTCACTCATAAAAGAGGAATAGCGTTTCTGCCACTGCCAGCGAATGCTGTTCTCAGCATTCTGAGCCTTGATAGTCTGGACCCCATTAAGTGATTCAATCAGCAGAGCCTGAGTCTCAGCATTTCTCTCTGCAGCCTTACGTAACTGAGCACGGATCATTGGTGAGAACACCAAGGTAAGACCAAGAAACAAAGGCACTACACCAAGAGTTACTACCGTGAGCACACCGCTGTAGACAATCATTACAGCGATATAGATGACCGAAAAAAGCGCATCAAGAGCCAAGGTCAAAAGACTGCCGGTGAGGAAACCGCGAATATTGCCGAGCTCAGCTATTCGAGTCTGTAGCTCCCCTACCGGTCGCTTGTCGAAATAGCGAAGCGGCAAACGCAACAAATGCTGAATTACCTCAGTACCAAGAGCAATATCAATGCGATTAGTAGTGTCCGCGAATAGATAGGTGCGCAATGCTCCTAGAAGTCCCTGGAAGAGGCTCACACCAAGCAGCACGGCGCCAAGTGTGTAAAGCGTGTCAAGATTCTGCTGAACAATCACCTTGTCGAATATCTGTTGCAAAACAAGTGGCTGCGCCAGATTGAGAAGCTGCATCACCAGTGAAGCCGCCAACACTTCTATCAAACTGCGGCGGTACTTCTTCAACTGGGGGAAGAACCAGGAAAAACCAAGTTTTCGGCGATGGCTATCCCGCCCCGGAGAAATGGTCAGGACCTGTAAGCCTGGCTGACCCTCAAGAAGATTCTCTAGTGAGAGGTTCACTCGCCCATACTCAGGCAACACCGCCTTCACCTCTCCGCGGCTTATTTCATGCAAAACCGCAGGTTCTCCCTGTACAAAGGCGATGCAAGGAAAGGTTAAGCGAGGCAGCTGATATTCAGGTATCTCACTGATGCTGCCCACGAAACCCATCATCGTGGAAAGGTTACCGATCGTCTGCAGACTGGCAGCTCGCTCTTGCATTACATGACGCGCTGCTCGCTCGATAACATCACGGCGGAAGGTGACGTTGTGACAAAGGGCCATCATCTCCAAGCAAGCCATGCTCTGCTGCAAGGGACCAACACCGGTGACTACTGGAATGGTTCGCCCTCGCCAACGCATAGATGCCTGGGGATCCTTAGATGACTCGTTGAGATCGACTCGAAGCTCCCCTTGCGGCTGAGGAACGACCATGTCCGCATAACGGTTGTCATCCCCGAGATCATGTGAAGTTGGCTGTTCTGATTCCGAAGGTGTTTCCAAGGGGGGATTCAACTCTCGATCCCAAAGCTCTTTATTCACTCGAAACAAACGCAGAGGTAGGCCTGGCGGTAAATCTTTAACCGCTTCAGTGGTCAACAGCGTTCCTGCAAGCCCTTCACCAATTCCAGGCTGGGAATTCCAGAGCCAAACAGCGCCATCATCAGCATTGACCTGACGATCCAGCCGAGCCGGAATAAGCTGCAAACCTGGAATCAAACGTCGGAACACATCGCGCTCCGGAGGATATGCATTGGGACGCCTCCTAAAGGCAGGCGAGAGAACAGCCATTATTTCCGCAGGGGAATTGTTCGCATCAAGCCATGCTGCAAAAGCAGGACTGCGATCCTCAAGGGCATAAAAGTCTTCCGCCTTAATCCCTATCAATTTCATAGGTGTGATGGCAGAGATCCATTCGCATGGGTCACGCCTAACCAAACCAGCCCATCCGAGCAAATCACCTGGCTGGGAATAAGCGAGAGTCACAGGCCGCTGGAGACCAGGATCTCGGTGAAGTACTCGTCCTCGCCCTTCTAACAAGCAATAGCAATACTCAGGCAATCGATCCGCTAGCAGGAGCTCTTGACCGATGCTGCAATGAAATGGATCTGCTCGCTGCGAGAGCCAAGTCAAGTCTTCAGGACTTAGTCCAGCAAATGCATTAAAACGAGCGAGTAAACCCTGGAAGGTCTCCTCACGACTCTGACTCATGATTCTGATGAGGTATCTGAAAGGTAACTGAGCGGCCCGGGATCTTCTCCCTTCAAACGGTTCTGCATCCGTTCATTGAGGAACTCATCCATCTGCTTCTGAAGGAGAAATTTATGCATATCAGTATCGAAGCGCGCTGGGCTGAGATGCTCAAGGCGCAACAACACCCACCATCCACCAATCTGTGTGGGTTGATGAATCTGCCCTGGACGCAAGGTACGCAGAATTTGCTCAAACTGTGGAGGTTGAAGTTGAGCGATAGTTTGGGGCCCGATTATGCCCCTACGGGCGGCTTCGGGACCCTCACTAAACTCAGTCGCAGCCTCTGCAAACGTCGTTTCGCCCTCCTCAAGGCGAATCCATAGTTCCTGAGCCAATGCAGGATCACTAACACGTAACAGAGAATAAACTATCTGATCATGGCCACCGTTTGCAGCCAAAAACACCTCTTCTAAACCAGGCCCGAATTGCTGCAAAGCGAAGCGATGCAAAGCCTCCTCACGAGCAAGATTCAGATCTAGATCACTTTTCCCCTCGCATGCCTTACTTTCCAGCAATTGCGACTGGGGATTTCGTTCTAAATATTCATTGCGTCTTTCCTGTAGCCATTCTTCCGAGAGATCCACTAACTGAATAATTGCCTCCTCTTCCTGACAACGCAGCAACTGAGGAAGAAGGTTAAGGCGACGTATTAGGCCAAGAAGATCTTCATTATCTCCAAGTTGCTTAATTAGCGAAGAAAATTCCAAGCTCATCGTTCAAATGTATGGGAAACGACAGCATCGAGATCAAGTAAAAAAAGCCGATTAAATGCCTCCTGGAGCTGATAAACAACCGAGCACCAATCACCCAAAGCAGATTGACGATACAAACGCATACTGCCCGGATACCAGGGTGAGTCTTGACGCTGCTGCAACCAACGAAAATCAGCGGAATAAGGCAATAGTAACCATGTCGGTTTCCCCAGCGCTCCGGCCAAGTGAGCCACCGCTGTATCAACGCTGATCACAAGATCTAGCTGGTTCAAAACATGGGCTGTATCACCAAAATGAGTTAGCTGCGGCGCCCAGCTAGTAATACGTTCATGCTGAGCCCATGGCTGAAGCTGCACTTCATCGACACCGCACTGCAAACAATGAAGATCAATAAGATCCAAATCCAACATCGTAAGAAATAGAGGCATCAGCAAAGTCAAGGGAATTGACTTGCGGCGGTACATCTTGTGGTTATCTGCATGGCTTGCCCAAACCAAACCAACCGCCAATCCACCTGGTGGCTCGGGCACCTTAAGGCCATCCGGCGGCAGCTCCGGAGCGTGGAGGTATGGCAGCTGACTAGGAATGGTGGTAACAGTGGTGCCAAACAAACGAGGCAGGCTCAGTAGTGGTATCTGAGGACGCTGATCAGTTTGATCTGTCGACTTTGTAGCTGGAACAACCCAATCCCCAAGCCTCAACCAATCACGATAAAGAGGCAACAAAGACAAAGGTGCCCTGAATTCAAAGGGGATCCTCGCTGCCTCAAGCAAGGCCAAATAACGACAAAAATGGATGCCATCCCCAACTCCCTGCTCACTCCACACCACCAAAGGAGGATCATCTCCCCTGGGGCATTCTTCAATTGATTCAGGCATCGCTCCTGCAGTAGGAGGAGGACCTGCGCCCAAATCTTTTGTCAAACTCAATCGCGCATCGTAATAAGCCCAACCAGCCGTGAATTCGCCCAGATGGAGATGTGCTAACGCAAGATTAAAGAGGGCATCGGCTGAACTCTGCTGCAACTCAACACCACGCTTTAGATAAGTAATCGCCTGCTGTGGCTCCAGGCCTGCTACAAGCGCAGCTCCCAAATTCACGTGACTAGCCCCGTGCATTCCGTCCAAACTGATCGCCAGAAGAAATGCGCGTTGAGCAGCATGTGCATCATCTAGGGCAACTAACACATTCCCTAGGTCACACCAAACATTTGCCGCGTTGGGATCTAACTGGATGCTGCGTTGCAGGGACAAGCGCGCTTCCGTGGATCGTTCCAAACCATGAAGCATTGCACCGAAGTTATGCCAACAATCCGAATGCTGTGGATCAAGCTGCAGACTGCGGCAATAAGCGTTCTCTGCTGCTGCCGGATTTTCTTCCCGCAAAAGATTGGCCAAGTTGTAATGCAAGTCAGCCCTTGAGCCGTCGAGAACTAGCGCTTGCCGATAGGCCCTAAGTGCCTGAGCACTGCCATCAGGCTGAGTTCTAGCAAGCATGCCACGCAGAATCCAATAGGTTGGTTCATTAGCGTGAGCCTCCTCCATAAGGGAAGATAAAAGTAGCTCCCATGCATCGCCTAAACGCTTAAGACGCCAAAGAACAAGGGCCTCGGCCAACTGCCTCTGAGGTTCGATTTGGAGTGAGCATTCACGTTCATCCCTAAGTGTGCAAGCCAATCGCTCAAGGACCTCACCGGGCTCACAATTGGCAGCCATGTTGAGCAAAGACCCATAGGATTGCGATCGCGAATGATCTGAACCAGTGGAACTTGAGCTCATGCGATCAAGGGCTCTTGCGGCAGTAAAAAACAATGATTGGGAAAAGGCGGCAATTCACTATCGACGGTTGCTTGCGACAAAAGGAATCGACAATAACGAAAACCTCGCAGACGATGCCTCCAATCTTGGAGCCATCTTGCGAAAATTGGGTCTCTTAGCCGAAGCCGCTGAACACTATCAGCGGTGGCTTATTCGATACCCAAGTCATCAAACTCTACGGATGAATGGGATCAATTGCCTATTTGATCTCGAAAAACTAGATCTAGCCAGCCAATGGATCAACTCCGGACTGCAGCAAAGTCCTAATGATGTTGGCATGCGTCAAGCTCATGGGCGACTCATGCTGGCTAAAGGGAATCTCTCCGAGGGCCGTCGCATTCTGGAAGCAATCACGCGATCCAACCCTGACAACTTCGATTCATGGCTAGAGCTCAGTGTGGCCTGCCATCGGCTTGGAGATCAAACCGCTGCCTTGAACGCAAGCCGTCAGGCATGCCGCATTGCTCCGAAAAATTCCAGCGGCTGGGTGAATCAAATCAACCTCCTACGTGAACTAGGCCATCTGAATGAGGCAGAAGCTCTGATCAGCAACCTGGCAAAGCCCCTGAGCCAGCAACCGGAAATCCGACGTGTTGTGGCGGATCTATGGATCGAGCAACAACTGATGGAAGAAGCACAGAAGGAACTCGAAGCTCTTTGTAAGTTGCAACCCCAAGATGCGGGCCATTGGGTAAACAGGGCTGCCTGCCTCCGTCATCTCAAACACTCAAACGCCGCAGCTAGTGTTCTGAAAAAAGGCCTGCAATGGTCTCCCGATGACCTTGAACTAAAGGAATCCCTGGGACACTGCCTGGGAGACATCGGCATGGGTCCTCAAGCCATAGCACTATTGCGTCAAACTGTTCATCCTGTTCACAACCTCAGCGAGGCTAACTTCCTAGGCCTGCAATTTCTTGGAGCAGGCTACAAGTTGATCAGTAGTCAGGAACGAGCAAAACTAGCCAGAGGATGGGAACAACGAAAGCGACTTGAAGGAATTGGCCCACTTTGGGCCGATCGCATACGCACTAAACCAAAAACTCGTCGTCTGCGGGTAGGCTATTTCAGCGCTGATTTCTGCAATCATCCTGTTGGAAGATTTACACTTCCCCTGCTGCAAAATCATGATCATAGCCAAATTGAACTATGGGGATTGAGCTGTGGCCCACACAAAGATGATGTAAGTGAACAACTTAAAGACTGCTGCGACCACTGGCTAGAATTACGCTATGGCAAGGATCATGAATTAGCCCGAGTAATAGCCGATCAACAGCTAGATGTAATCGTGGAATTGAGTGGTTACACCGCAAATAGCCGCATCAGTGTTCTAGTACATAGACCAGCTCAAATCCAATTGAGCTATCTCGGATTTCCAGCGCCTACATATCTAGATGCAATCGACGGTTGGATTGGTGACCACACTCTGTTCGGTGAACTAAATACAACCGACAAACAAGCCCATCAACTAATTATGATCGAAGGTGGATACATGGTCTTCTCCGAATCCAAATTACCTGAGCCAACTAGAGCTAAGACTAAGCGATTCCGTTTCGGCAGTTTCAACCATTCACGCAAACTTTCTCAAGAAACAATTGCTCTCTTCTGCAAAGTGATGGCAGCAGTGCCTAGTGCAGAACTAGTACTTAAAAGCGTTGGCTTTGCTGAACAGGCTGAACAGGAACGAGTAAAGGCCTTATTCATCCGCGAAGGGCTAGACAGAAAACGATTGATCATCCTCCCATGGATAGAAGGGAGATTTAATCATATGGCCAACTACAAAGAGATGGATGTAGCCCTAGACCCAATCCCATATGGTGGGGCAACTACTAGTTGCGAAGCGCTAATCATGGGTGTACCTGTGGTTACCCTTGCAGGCAAAGACATGGTGAGTCGCTTAAGTGCAAGCATCCTGGAATCAGCAAAACTCTCTAAATGGATCGCAGATAAGCCAGAAACCTATATCCAAATAGCCACACAACTAGCCAATCATGGACCAAGAACCTCTGAACTTAGAAGGAAGCTGAGAAGCAAGCTGCAAAAATCTGATTTAATGAATGGCAAACGGCTTGCAGAGCAAATTGAACAGCATTTTCAGGCATTAGTCAAAGAACGTTCAGCCGACTGCCGATAAAGATCAACAAAAGAGGCTTCCAAATGATTCATTAAATCAGCAGCATCACCTAGCTGGTTTTGCTGTAATTGCTTGCGCCAATGGCCACGATTCTGCCGCAACCAGGACAAATTCTCAGCCTGCGCAAGGGCTATACGTAAATACTCATCTTCATTGGCAGCGCATAATGCAGGAAGCCCTGCACCATGTAAAACTGCTGTGCTCATTCGACTGACATAGGACTTACCAGTAAGAGTGATAACAGGTACACCCATCCAAAGAGCTTCGCAAGTGGTTGTGCAGCCGCCATTTGGGAAACAATCAAGCGCTACGTCCATTTGTGCATACTGAGCAAGGTGGTCTACGGGAGTAGGAGCTATCGGCAGCCAGATAACGCGTTCTATATCAAGACCACAGCGAATCATGCGCCGACGCAACAAGATCTGAGGAGACTTATCGTTCTTATGATTAGCTTTAAGAATAAGCTGAGCACCAGGGATGGCATCAAGGATCCGAGCCCAAAGGAACAAAGTTTTATCTGACAATTTACGATTATGGTTAAAACTACCAAAACGAATCACTTCAGAACCTGATGGAGCATCAGTCAAATCAACGTGAGCCTCTGCCAAATTATCAGGAGGATCCCAGGCAATAAAACAACGCTTCAAGCGGACAATTTCCTCGCTATGCCACTCACTCATGCTCGCTGGGAAGAGTTGCTCGTCACCAAGCCATGCATCCATCGATGGGATTCCAGTAGATGCAAAATATCCAAGATAGTTGATTTGCACTGGCGCCATACGCGCTAAAAACCCAATCGCAAAATTAGCATCAGTCCAACCAGACAAATCGATGGCTACGTGAGGTTGAACGTCACGTATAGAAGCTAGCTTCTGATTAGGGGGAAGGGAACCAACATCTAGTTGAGACAAACCCGAAATATGCTCAAAACGATCGGAATATGATTCACTTAAATGATCTTTAGTATTGACAAGAATATGTTGATGACGAAAACTTCCAGAACCTGCTGATAAAAACGCTAATAAAAATCTAGCAACTGGATGATTTGACAAATCACCAATCAGCCAAGCTATTCTCAATGGCCTCTTTAGATCTTGATAATTAGCCCTACTAGGCAACAATCCAGAATTCTTCAAAACAGAAAATTGCGGCAAAGATGTCAGCTTTTGTACATAATGCTTCAGGTAATTCCCAAGTTGATCAGACTCTATAGAAGCAAGATAAAGACAATTGTTATGCTGCACAGCAGAGTTCTCTACTGGGGTTTCAAAAACATCATTCAACAAATAAGGCATCCAAGATACATATCCGGACTGTTCATAGCCAGCCACCAATCCAACAGGATCAACATTCAGCCAGTTTTTAACTGAAGCTTCTGCATTGAGCTGGAGGTAACAACGTCTGGAAACCGCTGGCTCTCGCTTCAACTGTTTGATCTGCCCAACAACCCACAAGAATTCATACCTGTTGCCATGACGGTTTAGTGCATCTCGGATAAATGGTACGGTGAGATCTCTTGAACGTGCATCTATTAAACATTGCGCCATTTCTGCTTGCAAACCGATGTGCTGCGGAAAGCGCTTAGCAGCTGGCAACAGAACTTCTGCAGCCTGTTGATAGTGATGACGTTTGGAATAAATACGCGACTGCAAACGAACTAATTCCATACATAAAGGCTTTTTATAGTGCTCAATCAATTGCTCAGCTTCCAGCGGACGACCAAACAAAAAATGCCAATGCACATGGGTTATCAAAAGCGGTAAACATGTTTGATCAAGATGCCACCAATTATCATCACATTTAGAGAGAGGCTCTAAATCGTTCCCTTGTATCCAAAGCAAAGTCCTGTAAAAGCGCCAAATGGGATCATTAATCAGATCTGGCAAAAGACAAAATAACTGAATGGCAACATCAAGCTGTCTCTGACAAATCCGAAGAGTCAACAACAACTTCAACCGATCTTGTGATGACAGCAAAACTGATGAGTGGGCTGACAATAACAAAACCTCAGCTTCACGAAAACGCTGAAGACGAATCAGAGTGGCTATAAGACCAGAGTCTACGACTCTATTTGTTATAGGTTGCAGCTCATCAGGCCAGGAA
>Ga0208411_1000829_pt1 | contig 22599 bp, 23 predicted proteins | sample ETN01SmetaG_4_FD_185793 | JGI IMG/M metagenome (GOLD analysis project Ga0208411, IMG submission 185793) | Marine microbial and viral communities from oxygen minimum zone, Eastern Pacific Ocean - ETNP2014F12-01SV261 (SPAdes) (version 2) | ecosystem: Environmental > Aquatic > Marine > Oceanic ... | reverse complement strand
AGGACATGAACTTACGAAAGATGAAATTGCATTTCATAAAAAACTTTGGACACAAGTTCACAAAGAAGATCATGAAATATGTGAGTGGCTTCAGCAAGGGCGTGCTTCACCGGTAGCAAAAAAAGGAGGGGTGCTGTCACCTCATTGGGAAAATCATGTTCGTGAATTTCAGAAACTTGTAATTGAATCAGTTATAGGATATTCAAGAATTCAGAAGGAAAAAATACAAATCTGAAGAACTGATAATTCTAAATATAACAAGTTAATCAGAGCGTTCTATACATTTTAATGTGATCAATTCCAGCTTCTATGTAAATTTCACCAACACAAACAAAACCAAGGTCTAAATAGAAACTGTGAGCATGCCATTGTGAAGATAGCCAAACCTTTTCGAGATTCATATTCTGGGCCCACTTAATCAGATCTTTCATAATTAATTTGCCAATTCCAAGACCTCGATAATCCTTCAGCACCGCTACCCTGCCAATATGTCCATCGCTTAGTATTCTGCCAGTACCTATTTGCACACTATCAACAAAAGCTAAAACATGCTTAGCTTTATCATCAAGTCCGTCAATTTCAAGTTCTTCGGGGACCTTCTGCTCTTCAACAAAGACATTGTATCTGATTGCGCAGATCTCCTTTATATTGGATTCGTAGTCACAAATTATGGATGTAATATTCATTCAAATTAGTGTTGTCTACCAGCTCACAAAAAATAGATTAATTGCAAGAGCAAAATATATCAAGGCTGCTAGTATGTTGAGGTTCTTGTTAACTGTTTTCGATTTTTTGAGGATATCTTCAAGCAAACTAGCTAGATATGCAATTGATGTAAAAACACAAAGCGCGCTGAGGATAAACAACAGCCCAAGTGAAAATATTTGCAGAGTGACATTTTCATTGCCGGTGTTCACAAATTGCGGCAAAAAAACCAAGAAAAATAGCGCCACCTTTGGGTTAGTCAGATTCATAATGACACCAGTACGATAGTAAGAGCGATTTGCATTTTCATTGTCGTCACCACCTAAATTCAACTCTTTTTTTTGTAGCGAAAGCAATGCGAGATAAATAAGATAGCATGCACCAATTATTTTTAGTCCATTAAAAGCAACTGCACTGGTCTGAAAGATAACGCTAACGCCTATCGCAACGAGTACCGTGTGGCCTATCAAGCCGGTGCATAGTCCAAGTGTTGTGGAAAAACCAATCCTCCAACCCTTTAAAGCTGAATTGGTCAGGACAAAGAGATTGTCCGGCCCAGGAACTAGACTTAAAACTACCGAGGCGGTAACAAAAGCTATTATAGTTTCGGTGCTAAGTATTTCAAACATTTATAGGTCTCATCATTAACTATTTAGTAAAAACTTCAGAGGGGTTTCGGTAAGCCTTAAATTCTAAGGCGTTCTGGGAATAGTCCTCAAAAAACATGGTAGCCTGCTCGCCAGGCATACCCTTAAATCTAATAGTCGGTTCAATAGTAAATTTTATTCCTGCTGAATTTAATTTACCAGCCAGACGATGAAATGAGTCCCAATCAAGAACACATCCGAAGTGTGGTAACGGAACCTCAACATTGTCGACCTTAGATTCAGATTCAAGCCCTTTTATAGTCTGCCCAATATGCAAGGATAGCTGATTACCAAAGAAATCAAAATCAACCCAACTTTCAGTGCTTCTACCCTCCCGACAACCCAAAAGATCGCCATAGAATTTTCTTGCAGAATCGAGATCGCTAACGGTATATGCCAAATGAAAAACGTTCATACTCTATCCTTATAAAGTTGTGTTTCCCGATATTTGATTTAACTAATATTAAAGAAAACACAGTTTATGTATTTTGCCACAGTATTTGTGGATTATTTTTTTTCAGCATGACAATTCCAGCAATAATCAAAAGTTGTATCGTTATATTCTTGGCAATCACTGCACTGCCATTTGGATTGACCTAGTTCTATATCGAGAGTGGCGATAATTCTTTTGGCTTCATCAAAATCAGAGTCACTTAAAACCCAGGCTTCGGGCCAAGTGTCTATTGGCGCAAGACCACCTGCAGCACTTGATGCGAATTCCTTGTTAATTATCGATTCAATTTGGTGGTCATTTAAAATGTTTATGACATTAAGTACTAATAATCGATTTTCGTGAGTATAAACAAGTTTCATACAATTAATATCCAGCAAATACGCCTAACTAAGTTGTTATTCCGGGCTTTTAGATAACCAGTGAAGCTAGACCTAGAAAGGCAACGAAACCTATCACGTCGGTGATGGTCGTTAGTATCACTCCGCCGGCCAGAGCAGGGTCGATTTTGAGTTTAGTCAGCAGTAACGGCAAAAATGCACCAGAAAATGCCGCCACAATCAGATTCACGATAACCGCCAGCGCGATTACGACACTTAAAACAAGATCACCAAACCAGTAATAGGTTGCAAGGGCGATAACGATTGACCAAAAAAGGCCATTCAGAAAGCCAACAGCGACCTCTTTGTTTATAAGTGATCTAATATTTGTTGCTGACACCCTTCCGGTTGCAATCCCACGAGTCACCAGGATAAGTGTCTGGGTTCCTGCAATACCACCCATACTGGCGACCACCGGCATAAGTATGGCTAGAGCAATCTTTTGCTGCATAGTAGCTTCAAATAAACCGATAAATGTGACCGCAATAAATGCAGTCACCAGATTCACACCTAGCCAGATACTTCTTCTCTTAGTGCTCTGAAAGATGGGCGCAAACACATCTTCATCTTCATCAAGACCGGCCATCGACATCACCGAGTGTTCTGCCTCGTCACGTATCACATCAACCACATCGTCAATAGTAATCCGTCCAACCAGTTGATTACTTTCATCAACTACAGGGGCTGATATCAAGTTTCTTTGCTCAAAAAGTTGCGCTACCTCTGCTTCATCGGTACTTGATAGAATTGGCTTGACTATCTCATCACTAATCAGAGTCGATATTTCAATTTCAGGCTCTTCTGTCAGTATTGTTGATAAGTGCAATGAGCCTAGGTAATTAAATTTACGATCTACCACGAATACTTGGTCGGTATCAACTGGCATCTCCTTTAGTAATCTCAAGTAACGAACAACGGCACTAATGTTGACATCTGACCTTACAGTGAGAAAGTCGGTATTCATCAAACCCCCAGCTGAATCTTCGGGGTATGACATCACCTTGTTTAGGTGTTCACGGTGTTTCTTGTCTAGCGTAAGCAAAAGGCTATGGACAGCCGTCTCTGGAAGATTAGGAACGATATCTGCCAAGTCGTCAGTATCTAGCCCTTCAGTCGCGGCAACTAAGTCATCAACCGACATTTCATCAATGAGTTGTGATTGGACATCCTCGTTGACATCTATTAGAACCTCTCCTTGTATTGAGATATCGATATTAGGCCAGACAAAAGAGCGCTCCTTAGGAGTCAACGCTTCGAGTGCCCGGGCTATCTCCCCAGGGTAAAGTTCTTTGAGTTGAGTTTTGACCTCCTCATGGTCAGAGGCTTCGACAGCGATTAACAATTGTTGTAGGCAATCTTCGAAAGAAGTTAATTCGACTTCAGCCATAAGTTATAACCAGTTCCCATTATTTGACAGAGCAGAACACCCTGCCATTGTCAAAATAGCAACTATTATAATTTATATAGACTAGCCTCTGTGGCTATGTAGTTTTTCTTTGTGCTTTATAATCTGTGAATCAAGTTTATTTATAAGCTGATCTATAGACACATACATGTCGCTACTTTGCGCCTTTGCAAATAAATCAGTGCCGCTGAGATGAATCGTCGCCTCCGCCATTTGGACATCTTTTTGCACTTCTAGAATCATGTTGACATTGATTACTTGATCGAAGTGGTGTTTAATTTTTGAGATTTTTTCGTTTGAATGTTGCCTAAGAGCTGGGGTGATATCGAGATGGTGACCTGAGATGTTTAGTTGCATTACTACTCCTATATAAGAAAAATTAATTTAAACTAGGACAACACTATTGTGTCATAAATCATGGAACAATGTTGGATATTTTCATCTTTTTTTATTTGAAATTTAAGAAAGAGAAAAATAATAGATTAGGATATAATATTATCTTTTGCTAAGTTGATAAATAAATGACTGTCATAGAGAGCACTTTCAGCGCACTTTGTCTTCGAAGATGTAGAACTTCGTTGATTTTATCTGTGGCGGTTTTTTTTAAATAATATAGTAATTACTATAGTTCGAAGAGGCCCCATTTAGGGGCTTTTTTATTTTTAGTTAAAGGATTATATATGTCAAATCTAATGTCGAATTACTTACCTCTTGATGTCACTTTTGTGAGTGGAGATGGTTGCTGGCTGACTGACAAATCTGGCAAACAGTATTTTGATGCTCTGTCAGGTGTTGGTGTTGTTAATCTAGGTCACTGTCATCCTGATATTACCGAGACAATAGTAAAACAATCAGAGACTTTACTCCATACATCAAACTGGTACCATATTGAGCACCAAGAAGAACTAGCCAAGAGACTTTGCTTGGTTGCTAATATGGATAACGTTTTTTTTGCTAACTCTGGCGCAGAAGCTAACGAAGCGGCAATTAAAATAGCGCGTCTTTTTGCTCAAAAAAGAGGAATTGATGAGCCTGTAATTATTAGCGCCAATGATAGCTTTCATGGCCGCACAATGGCAACCCTATCAGCTACAGGTAATAGCAAAATTCAGGACGGTTTTTCGCCACTTTTGAGTGAATTTATTCATGTCGAATTTGATGATATCGAAGCAATATCAAAGCACACTAGAAATGAAAATGTTGTGGCCGTTATGCTTGAGCCTATCCAAGGCGAAGCAGGCGTTGTTATTCCTGAGCCTGAATATTTAAACAAAGTGAAATCGCTTTGCGAAAAAAATGACTGGCTTTTGATCTTGGACGAGGTCCAAACAGGAATGGGTCGAACAGGGAAGATGTTCGCCCATCAATACAACAATATAACGCCCGACCTGTTAACACTTGCCAAAGGTCTCGGCAATGGAGTCCCAATTGGGGCATGCCTTGCCAAAGGCAGAGCTGCAAAACTATTCACAACTGGTAAGCACGGCTCTACATTCGGCGGTAACCCTTTAGTTAGCAAAGTAGCGCTTAGCGTGTTAGATGTTATTGAAAATAACTCTGTACTTGCAAATGTTGGCAAGATGAGTCAATATATACACACTAAACTTGAAAAAGAGCTTAGCGATAATGCAGCGGTAATAAGTATTCGCATTAAGGGATTAATGATTGGAATTGGACTTGACGAGAAATTGATAGATACCTCAAAACTACTACAAAAAGCTCTCGATGACCAATTACTAATAAATATTGCTGGTAGTTCGATTAGACTCTTACCACCTCTGATTATTTCAAGTGATGAGGTTGATATTTTGATTAACAAGATTGTTAAATTGATTAATAATTCAGACTAATTATGACAAAACATTTCATAGATTTTAATGATTATTCATTCGAGGTACTGCAAAAGATTATTGACTCAGCAATAACGCTTAAGACTGAACACAAATCTGGCGTCATCAATGATTCTTTAAAAAACAAAACATTGGCGATGATTTTTGACAAATCATCGACCCGTACAAGAGTATCCTTCGAGGCTGGAATGACTCAACTTGGTGGACACTCTCTTTTCCTCTCAAATAGTGATATTCAGTTAGGTCGAGGAGAGCCTGTCATTGATAGCGCGATTGTTATTAGTTCTATGGTTGATGCTGTAATGTTGAGGATTTCTTCTCACGCAGACATTATAGAGTTCTCTAAGCACTCCTCTAAACCTGTCATAAATGCTCTTTCTGACCAATCCCATCCATGTCAAATACTTTCTGACTTGATGACCTATCAGGAACTAAGAGGCTCAATAAGAGGCAAAAAAATTGCCTGGATAGGAGATGGCTGTAACGTTTGTCAGACCTATATGCAGGCAGCTGAAATCTTCGGCTTTGAGTTAAATATCTCTACCCCTAAAGGTTATCAACCAGACCAGCGATTTATTGACAATTACCAAAGCAATATCAGTTATTTTGCTGACCCTATGGATGCTTGCGATGGAGTAGATATTGTGGTGACAGATGTTTGGACCAGTATGGGAAAGGAGTCTGAAAAAAAACAGCGACTAAAAGCTTTTAAGGGATATCAGGTCGATCAAAGAATGATGTCTGCAGCAAAAAGTGATGCGCTATTCATGCACTGTCTCCCTGCACATCGAGGTGAAGAGGTCAGCGCTGAGGTGATTGACGGCAAACAGAGCGTGGTCTGGGATGAAGCTGAAAATCGATTGCATGCGCAAAAGGCGCTGCTAGTTCATCTTATTGGCTAGTTTTTCTGAGACAGTTTAAGTTTTGCCTCTTGGTAGAATTTAACTCCTCTTTGAATTTTCTCTCTACCTCTGGAAACGCGCCAAAGATCTGTATCTCTTAATGAATAAGCACAGCCGCAATACTCCTGCTGATAGAAGCCTTCTTTTTTTGATAATTCTAGCATCCTCGATGAGCCACCTTTTTTGCGCCAATTAAAGTCCCAATAGGGAATCTTGTAAGGGGCTGATGATCTAGTGCCTGAGGCATTTATTTGATTCATGTCCTTCCAGCGCGAGATACCAAGAGTTGAAGAGACTATATCGTAACCATTTTCAGAGGCATATTTTGCGGTAATTTCAAACCTTAGATCGAAGCATGTCGAACAACGTTCACCACGTTCAGGCTCATCTTCTTGCCCTTTAGTTCTCTCAAACCACACATCTATATCATAGTCTGCATCAATAAATGGCATGCCAAGCTTGTCTGCGTAACGCATATTCTCTTGCTTACGTAATTCATACTCCTCAATAGGGTGTATGTTGGGGTTATAGAAAAAAATTGTCGTGTCGATATCTGATGTGACCATCGCCTCCATCACCTCGCCAGAACATGGAGCGCAGCATGAATGCAGTAGTAACCTTTTTTCACCATTCGGGGTGGTTAACTTTGGTCGTTTGTAATTATCTAAGGAGTAATCTATTTGAGGCATTTGTTTAATTTTTTCAGGGTTTCCCATACCTCCCTTTTGAGGCTCGCATCAGCAATTATATCTTTAGGGTGGTGGGTGATAAAAATATTACCTTTTTGAGGACCCGTGTAGTTCCCCATAATTAATACCGCTTGAGCTGGATATTCACTAGTGAGTTTTTCAAGGTCACTAGATTTAATAGACATGCAAGTTACATCGTTTAAAGATAGATCGATCGCTGAAAGCATCTTATGTAGCAATTCTTGCGTATCGCCAGACTGACAGAATGAGTTATCAGTAGTTGTCTCTAATATTAAGCATTTTGCGAGCTCTTTAGCAGGTTTTATAGATGACTCACTAGTGTAGAGAAACTCAGGTATACCTAAAGCCTCTAGATAATCATTTCTAGGAATTGACGTTGTCATATCTGCGGGTGGGCTCTTTCATTGCTTTCCATAACCTTATTGAGGGCATGCACATAGGCCTTGACTGATGAGGTAATGATATCGGTATCGACACCCTGCCCATTAACGATTCTGCCTTCATGCTCAAGTCTCACATTAACTTCACCTAATGAGTCAGTTCCCTGAGTCACATTGGATACAGAATATAGTTGCAAAGTAGGCTCAATATCAACCAAGGACAAGATTGCATTGAAGGCCGCATCAACCGCGCCAGATGTTTTTGCAGATGCGCTCTTCTCTTCGCCATTTACTAGAAGAGTGACATCGGCGGTGTTGTTTTTTCCTGACTCAGTACAAACTTTTAGCGAAACCAAACGGATAATCTCTGCATCTTCGGTTTGCGTCTCCGAGATTAATGCCTGCAGATCTTCGTCGAAGATTTCATGCTTTTTATCTGCTAGATCTTTGAATCTGGCAAAAGCGTCATTGAATTCTAATTCTGATTTAAATTCGAATCCCAATTCAACTAGTCTAGCCTTAAATGCATTTCGGCCAGAGTGCTTGCCAAGAACAAGTTTGTTGGTATTCCAGCCGACATCTTCTGCCTTCATTATTTCATAGGTTTCGCGATGTTTTAGAATACCATCCTGATGAATTCCGGCCTCATGGGCAAACGCGTTAGCGCCAACGATTGCCTTGTTCGGTTGGACAACAAAGCCGGTAATTGAGGATACTAATCTTGAAGCAGAAAGTATGTTTTCAGTATCAATTTTTGTATCACAATCAAAAATATCTTGCCTAGTACGTACAGCCATAACCACCTCTTCAAGAGAGGTATTTCCAGCCCTCTCGCCAAGCCCATTAATAGTACATTCGATCTGTCTAGCGCCATTAAGAACGGCTGAAAGAGAGTTAGAAACTGCCAAACCTAGATCATTGTGACAGTGGGCTGAAAATATTGCTTTGTCTGAGTTTGGTATTCTATCAATAAGCAACCTCATAGTTTCTCCGAACTGGTGCGGCATATTGTAGCCGACAGTGTCTGGGATATTGATTGTTGTTGCGCCTGCATTGATTGTGGCTTCGATAATGCGACACAAAAAATCCAGATCGGAACGTCCGGCATCTTCTGGGCTAAACTCGATATTGTCGGTAAACTTAGTAGCTCTCTTGACAGAACGAACGGCTTGAGATACTACCTCGTCTGGCGTCATGTCCAGCTTCATTTTCATATGAATGTCGGATGTCGCAATAAATGTATGTATTCTTGGTGAGTTGGTATTTTTTATGGCTTCACCTGCACGGTCTATATCTTTATCAAGTGCCCTCGCTAGAGAACAAACTGTCGAATCCTTGACCGCCTTTGCGACCGCTTTAACGGCATCGAAATCTCCCTGAGAGGCGATGGCAAATCCTGCCTCAATAACATCGACACGCATTTTCTCTAGTATCTTTGCGATTCGAATCTTCTCGTCCTTAGTCATCGAGGCGCCAGGAGATTGCTCTCCATCTCTCAATGTTGTATCAAATATAATTAATTTATCGGACATCTGTTACTCCTTTTTGTTGTTCTAATTTTAGCTTAAGTTTTAGGGATAGACTTTCGTCTATAGAGATAATTATTGCCTTACGGCAATAATCGCAACAACGCCAAGAGGTTGCCGAGTGAAAGAGGTAGCAGTGAATCAGTATTTACTCTCATAGATGCTGATTATAAAGGAACTTAGGTCGATTTAACTTGTTTTTTCTGATTACGTTTTCTATAAAGACCAATTATGGTAATAATTGGACCAGAGAGCATATAGATAAAGAAGCCTGTAAATAATATAATATTGGGCTTATAGAGTAGCAAAATAAGGCTCAACACGGTCAACAAGAGGAACCTGAATGATGCCTTATTTTTTGAATCAAACTCCTTAAAACTGAAGTAACGTACATTACTCACCATAAGCAACCCACAAAGTATTGTTATTGCAATCCCTGTGTAATAACTAAAAGATACAACGCCAATATCAAAATATTCAAAGTTCCAGAATTTAAGCCAAATCATACTGGCAATTACGCCTGCAGAGGCTGGCGAAGGTAGACCTTGGAAGTAGCGCTTATCTGCTGTGCCAACTTGGGTATTAAATCTTGCTAGTCTTAGCGCTGCACAGGCCAAATAAATGAATGCTGCAAGCCAGCCAATCCTTCCTAGATCGGACAAAGACCATTCATATACGAGAAGAGCAGGAGCCACTCCAAAAGAGACCAGATCTGAGAGTGAGTCATACTCGGCGCCAAATGCACTTTGAGTATTAGTTAATCGAGCAACTCGACCGTCCAGGGCATCCCAGAGCATTGCAACCATTATGGAAATAGCTGCTAGAGTATAGTCACCATTAATAGAGGCGACAATTGAATAAAAACCGGCAAATAAAGCGAAAGTGGTAAAAATGCTTGGCAGCAAATATATACCTCTTTTGTTTTGTCTTTTATCAGTCACAATTAATAATTAAATTAAGCTGTGATGCTTAAATAATTAGTTTTTAGATTGATCTACCAACTTATTTTTGGCAATCCAAGGCATCATAGAACGTAAACTATCACCAACTTTTTCGATCTGATGGTTACGCTGAATTTCTCGACGACCTGGCAAATCACCAACATTCTCAATAAATTCCTTGGTAAACGAACCGTTCTGGATTTCAGTTAGAATTTTTTTCATTTCAGCTTTGGTTTCATCGGTGATAATTCTTGGGCCTCTTGAAACGTCGCCATACTCAGCTGTGTTAGATATTGAGTAGCGCATATTGGCGATCCCGCCTTCATACAACAAGTCGACAATCAGTTTTAGTTCATGTAAACATTCAAAGTAGGCCATTTCAGGTTCATAACCTGCCTCCACAAGTGTTTCAAATCCGGCCTGAACGAGAGATGTTGTGCCACCACAAAGCACCACCTGTTCACCGAATAAATCTGTTTCGGTTTCTTCCCTGAAGGTTGTCTCAAGTATCCCTGTTCTGCCACCACCAATCGCAGAGGCATAAGAAAGAGCGATATCTTTAGCATTCCCTGTTGCGTCTTGTTTTATGGCAATGAGATCTGGTATGCCACCACCCTTTACAAATTCTGAGCGGACTGTATGGCCTGGCGCCTTAGGCGCTATCATAATGACATCTAGGTCAACCCTTGGCACTATTAAATCAAAATGAATATTGAGTCCATGGGCAAAAGCTAAAGCGACACCTTGTTTTAAATTTGGCTCAATACTTTCAGTGTATATTTTAGCTTGAAATTCATCAGGTGCTAAAACCATCACAACGTCTGCCCAAGCACTTGCGTCTTCAACCGACATTACTGCTATCCCTGCCTCTTTTGCCTTGACAGCAGATGATGAACCTTCCCTAAGACCAACTACGACTTCTACACCTGAATCCTTCAAATTATTTGCATGGGCATGACCTTGAGAGCCATAACCAATAATTGTTACTTTCTTATTCTGAATAATAGAAAGGTCTGCGTCTTGATCATAATATCTATTCATTTTTATTTCCTTTATTTTAAGATTGCTTTCTTGCCTCTAGAGATTCCAGTTACACCGGTTCTTGAGACTTCCATAATGATTGCCGAATCGAGCGCATTTAAGAATGCGTTAATTTTCTTTGTCTTTCCTGAAACCTCGATGGTGTATGTTTTTTCTGTTACATCAACAATTTTACAAGAAAATATATCAACCAACTGTTTGATATCGAGTTCGTCCTTGCCGGTCGGACAAACCTTGACAAGCATCAGTTCACGCTCGACATGATCTTGGCTAGTGAGATCGCTAACCTTTACAATCTCTATTAGTTTGTTGAGTTGTTTAACAATTTGCTCTAACACTCTATCGTTTCCTGTACTCACGATTGTCATACGAGACAAACTAGGATCATTCGTCTGCGCAACTGTGAGTGACTCGATATTAAATCCTCGCTGCGAGAAAAGACCTGACACTCTTGAGAGTGCACCGGTTTCATTTTCTAATAGTACTGAAATAATATGTCTCATAATTTACACCGCATTCAAGTCAGTTTCATCTTTCGAAACCATTTCATCCCTCCCTGCCAATAACATATCGCAATGCGCCCCTCCTGCAGGAATCATTGGAAATACATTTTCAGTCGGGTCTGTTTTTATATCTACAAAGACAGTGCGTTCTTTTTGCTTAAATGCCTCAAGCAAAGCGGGATTTAGTTCTGCCTCTTTTTCTACTAAAATACCCATATGGCCATAACTCTCGGCCAACTTGACAAAGTCTGGCAAAGCCTCCATATAAGACATCGCATAACGCTTCTCATAGAAAAACTCTTGCCACTGTCTTACCATTCCTAAGTACCCGTTATTAAGATTTAATATCTTTACCGGGGTATTGTACTGCAACATTGTAGAAAGCTCCTGAGTCATCATCTGGATACTGCCTTCACCAGTAACACAGGCAACATCCTTTTCAGGCATTGCCAATTTCGCTCCCATCGCCGCTGGAAGCCCAAAACCCATAGTCCCTAGACCGCCAGAATTTATCCAACGACGTGGCTCGTTAAACATATAATACTGCGCCGCCCACATCTGATGTTGGCCAACATCCGAAGTTACGATAGCCTCACCCTTGGTAATCTCGTAAAGAGTTTCAATTACTGTTTGCGGTTTAATCACGCCTGGACTCTTTTTGTAAGCTAAAGAGTCAACCTCACGCCACTTATTAATTTGCGACCACCATTTTGTGATATCTTGAAACTTTTTACCTTTTAATTCCTCGTTAAGGGTCTCCAATACCTGCTTAACCTGACCTACGATTGGAATATCAGCGACAACATTTTTTGATATCTGTGATGGATCAATGTCAACATGGATAAATTTCGCATTGGGGCAAAATTTATCTAGATTGCCAGTAATCCTGTCATCAAATCTGGCGCCTATAGCTATCACGCAGTCAGCTCCATACATTGCCATATTGGATTCATAAGTTCCATGCATACCCAGCATACCTAAAGACAATTCATCAGTTCCTGGATAAGCACCCAAACCCATCAAGGTTTGAGTGATGGGAAATCCCGACATGCGGGTAAACTCTCTCAGTTCATTGGAGGCATTACCAATCACGCATCCACCTCCAGAATATATTATTGGACGTTGTGAATTCAGAATTAACTCTGCAGCCTTTTTAATTTGACGATTACTCGCCTTAACTGTTGGCTTATAGGAGCGCATCTCGATCTCTTTAGGATAGTTTTTAGGCGTTATCTGTTCAATAGTTATATCTTTGGGAATATCTACAACAACCGGACCAGGACGTCCTGTGGTTGCGATATGAAATGCCTTCTTTACAGTGCTTGCAATATCATTAATGTCTCTAACAAGGAAATTATGTTTAACACAGGAACGCGTAATGCCTGTAGCATCTACCTCTTGGAATGCATCCATACCAATCAATGGCGAAGGCACTTGACCAGAAATAACTACCATTGGAATAGAATCCATATGAGCTGTAGCTATACCTGTAACTGCATTGGTAATTCCAGGTCCTGAAGTCACTAAAACAACACCAGGCTTACCGCTAGTCCGAGCATAACCATCCGCCGCATGTGCAGCACCCTGTTCATGCCTCACCAGCACATGGATAATATCATCCTGGGTCTCAATAGCATCAAAAATATGAAGGACCGCCCCTCCAGGATATCCGAAGATATATTCAACTCCCTCGCTTTGAAGGCTATTTATCAGTATCTGTGCACCATTTAACTTCATGGCAATTAACACTAAATTAAAACAGTCAAATTATACCCAAACTTTTCTCTTGAAAAACTCTTCGTTTCTATCTGTTTTAAGGGATAAATATAGTTATTTAACAGTTTTAAGTAGTAGAAGAATAATTATAAAATTAGAGGTCGTTATGCCAATCTTCAGAATAATATTGGATTGGAGATTCTTGTTCTTCAAATGTCTCTACGATGAATGCATCAGGCTGAGACAGAATAGCTGAGAGCAGTTGATCGTTAAGCATGTGGCCTGTTTTATAACCCTCATAGTAACCTATAAAATTACCACCTAAAAGAAAAAGGTCACCGACAATGTCGAGTATTTTGTGTTTCACAAACTCGTTTTGGAAACGTAAGCCATCTTCATTAAGGATATCGTCATCGGTCAACGCAATAGCGTTGTCAATACTTGCACCTAAAGCAAGGTTTTGTTTTTGCAGCATCTCCACATCTCTTAAATATCCAAACGTGCGGGCTCTGGAAATTTCCTTAAGGTAGGATTGCTCTGAAAAATCGATACTAAGTTTTTGACCGCTTTCTTTGACTTTTTTATGTTCAAAGTCAATCTCAAGAGTAATCTTAAATCCATTATGAGGACCAACCTGAGCCCAAGATTCTCCATTTTCAACTCGCACAGTATCTTTAATAACAATAAATCGTTTTGCTGCGTCCTGTTCTTCTATCCCAGCAGATTGGATTAAAAAAATGAATGCCGCAGAGGAACCATCCATGATAGGCACCTCAAAGGAGTCAAGTTCAACCATGACATTATCAATTCCGAGTGCAGAAAGCGCCGACATTAGATGCTCTACAGTAGAAACCTTTACGCCCTGGCTTTCTATACCTGTTGACAAAACTACTTCATTAACAAAGGCGCTATGGGCATGCACTTCTTTGCCTCCTGCATCCATCCTTTTAAATACCACGCCATGGTCAGCCTTAGCAGGGATTAGGGTTAAATTTACCTGCTTGCCGCTATGGATGCCAACTCCCCTAGCCTTGACCATTTTCTTGATAGTTCTTTGCTTTACCATTAATTAAAACTCACCAAAAATCTTATCTTTAATTTTACCGAAAGTACCGCCCCTTGCCTTAACAAGCTCTTCCGGTGTTACATCTTCCTTGTACATCAAAAGCCCAATAGCGCTGGTATATCGAAAGTCGTCAAAAATAGATTCTGGAGCTGTAAAATTGTCTCGTTTTATAGAACTCAACTTAACTCTTTTCGACATAAAACCTCGCACAAATTCTTCGCAACCGGAAATTCGTGAACCTCCACCACACAAAACTATGCCTGATTTTAGGTTTTTGTCAAATTCTCCATGCTGCAAATTATTTTTCAGCAATAAAAAAATATCAAGGTAGGCTTCCTCGATAATTTCAGCCAAAGTATGGCTTGATAGTTGATGCGGATCACGGTTTGAGGTTTGGGCGAACTCAACAAACTCATCGTTACTAATAAGCGAAGCCTTGGCGCATCCGTAAACCTCCTTTAATCTCTGAGCCTCGTTAAAAGATGTTCCATAGGCAAAGGCAATCTCTTCAGATACATGGTTGCCACCAATTGCGACTATGCCGCTATGAATTACTCCACCATGATGAAAAACCGAAAAATTTGTCATGCCAGCGCCGATATCTACTAGACATACACCATTATCCTTTTCTTCTTGTGTGAGTATCGCCTCAGAACTCGCCATAGAGTCAAGCACAAGATCCTCGACATTGAGATCGCATTGCTTCAATGTATACTCTATATTCCTCATACTGGAACTGGAAACGGTTACGATATGAACATTAGATTCAAGTACGTCGGCATCCATTTCGACTGGATTGTCTACCTTCACTGAGCCATTGATCGTAAATTTCTTTTTAAAAACATGCAGCCTCTCTTTATTGGTAGGCATGGTGTATGCCTGGGCTGAATCCAAAACTTTGTTGACATCTATGTTGGTAACTTTACCCTCAATAGGAACCTTTCCATAGCCCTCAAAACAACTAATATGGCTATCTGAAAGATTTACACGTACGGTAGCTAAATCAACATCTGAACTTTTGTGAGCCTGTTGAACTGCCTTTGATATTGCGCGAGATAGTGGTTCGATTGCTTCTACTGAACCTCTTTTTACGCCAGTTGAGGGACACATTCCTTGACCGATTACACGCAGCCTGTCGCCCTCTCTTTCAGCAACAAGCACGACGATTTTGTCTGTACCAATATCAATGCTCGCAATAAAATCGTTTCCAACTGCCATACGGATTAATTAATTAAGAAAGTCTGCATCAAAATTTTACCAAAGTTTTAAGTTTGCAATGACCGCTGTTTTTATTAATTATTAGAAAAATTTAACCACTCATTTAAATGACTCAAATCTACACTATTACTAGTTAAAAGTCGACGAAACATTTTAGCGTTTTTCTGCCCATGATATAGGCCAAGAATATGCCTCGTCATTGCTCTTACTGGAACCCCTAGCTTACACTGTGTTTCAATATATTTCATATATTCAATAACTATCTCTTCGCGTGACTTTATTGCATTACTAATACCAAAAATATGGCTGTCGATTTCTGTCAAAGTGAAAGGTTGATTGTATATCGCCCTTCCCAACATTACTCCGTCAACTCTTTTAAGATGCTTTAGCACTTCTTTAGTGCTTGTAATACCGCCATTGATAGTAATTTTGAGAAGCGGAAAATCTTTCTTTAACTGATAGACCCAAGGATAATTGAGCGGCGGTATGGTGCGATTTTGCTTTGGGCTTAAGCCCTGTAACCAGGCCTTACGAGCATGGATGATAAAGTGCTGACAGCCCTTTTTATGAATACGATATACGAAATCACTTAGCTGTTCATAACTTTCCATTTCGTCAATCCCTATCCTGTTTTTAACGCTAACAGGAATATCACAAGCCTCAATCATATTTTCAACACAAGAAGCTACCAAGTCTGGCTCTCTCATTAAGCAGGCGCCAAAACTGCCCGACATAACTCTATCTGAAGGGCACCCTACATTTATGTTAACTTCGTCGTAACCCCAGCGCTTGGCAATAACTGCGCACTTTGCCATTTCAACAGGATTATTTCCGCCAATCTGCAGGACTAACGGATGCTCGACCGCGTTGTAATCTAACAAACGATTCTTGTCACCTTTTAAGATTGCTTTTGAGGTAATCATTTCGGTGTATAGTTGAGCGCATTGGCTAAGCAATCGAAAGAAATAGCGACAATGCTTGTCAGTCCAATCCATCATTGGGGCAACAGAAACGCAGTAAGGTTCCATTAGGATTTCTTTAATAGTTGTTCTATTGAGTATTTGACACTCTGGGAGATAACGCTCAGCCTGTCACCTTTGAATAACTGGGTACAGGTGAAATTGTTTCCGTAAATAGAAAAGCCAAAACAAACCATGCCGACCGGCTTTGTAGTGGTGCCTCCTGTTGGTCCTGCAATACCAGTTATGGCAACAGCGAAATCGCTGGTAGAATTTTTTATCACTCCGTTAACCATTTCAAGGGCAACATCCTCGCTAACTGCACCGTGCTTTGTTATTGTGTCTTTGTTGACTCCAAGTAGATCTTGCTTAGCCTTATTGCTGTATGTTATAAAGCCGCGATCGAAATAAACTGATGCACCTGATAGACTTGTCAAGGTACTTGCAAGGGTTCCGCCAGTGCACGACTCTGCCACTGAAATAGTCAATTTATTCTGGGTCAAAAAATCTGCCAGAGCTTTGACATTATCTATATTTATCATTCACCCTCCAGTGCGATATTTACTATCTCTAACACGTTGTTCGATAAATTCCTAGTGGCACGAATTGCTTCAAGCTCTTTTCTTTGTAGTTCAGAGTAATTTGAGGTGTATTTTTTCCATAGATTAAATATGCCCACCAGTCTAGCTGTCACCTGAGGGTTGATCCCGTCAAGTTCCAAGATAAAATCGCCAAATAATCGGTAGCCATCCCGGCAATGAAATTGCTGGTGGTTTTGCGTAAAAGCGCCGACGAGTGATCGAACCCTATTAGGGTTTTTGATGGAAAAGAGTCTATGGTCTATCAACTCCTTAATTCGAGATGGCGTCGTTAATGGAGAAAGGCTTTGATAACTAAACCACATATCCATGACCTGTGCATCATCCTTGAATTCATTATATAGGCGCTCAATTACCTCATCGAGATAAGGATTATGACTTCTTATAAGAGCCTCGAAAGAGGCCATTCTGTCAGTCATGCAGTTGGCGCTTTTAAATTGTTCATATGCCAACTCATGGCTATCACTGTTGGTTAAATATTTTAAGCAAAGATTCTTAAGCGACCTTTCGCCAATTGACTCTGTAGAAAGATCGAATGGCTTGTTAGTGCTTAATTTTTCATAGGTTGAAATTAGGGGTTTTTTGAGTCTCTTACTGACTGCGTTGATTACGCTTTCACGCTTTAGATGTAACTTGGCGACATCAATTTTAGCAGCGTTCTGGTGTAGAATTCGCTCTGCAGGAATCTGTAGCATTTTTGATAAAAGAGCATGGTCTGACTCCTCAACAAGTAGTCTCTCAATAACATCGAAAAGATTACTTTGATCAAACTCTTCCGGCTCTAAAATGCATTGTAACCATAAACTTTGCATATTGTCCCAGCGATTAAAAGGGTCTGTGTCATGCATGGACAAATAAAATTTATCCTTATTTGAGATGTTAGAATTAACAATTATTGGGGCTGAAAAAGCCCTAAACCATGAAGGTGTAGGTCTAGTTTCGATGTCTTTGAATTCGATTGTTTTTTCTAGTTCATCTAAAAGTATGGTGCCCGAAGCAACTTCATATCCTTCATCATCAATAAGCCCAAAGTTGTTAGGGATTAGATAGGGCTTGGATTGTTTTTTTTGTCGAAACGTGGCTCGATAAATATTTCTCTTTGTGTTATAGTCATCAACAACTTCAACTTCAGGGGTTCCTGCTCTGCTGTACCAAGGCATGAAGGCATCAAAATCAAATTTATTGGCATCTGCCATACTGGCAACAAAATCATCAATCGTGACTGCGTCCCCGTCGTGGCGTTGAAAATATAACTGCATACCTTTTTGAAATCCTTCCTCGCCGAGAATGGTATGCATCATACGAATAACTTCTGCACCTTTGTCGTATACCGTTGCGGTATAGAAATTATCCATTACAATGTAGGATTCAGGTCTCACAGGATGAGCCATAGGGCCAGAATCCTCTGCAAACTGCCTTGTTTTTAAGGACACAACATCTTCAATCCTTTTAATGGAGCGAGAACGCACGTCAGAAGAAAACTCCTGGTCTCTGAACACCGTTAAGCCCTCCTTTAGGCTTAACTGAAACCAGTCACGACAAGTTACCCGGTTGCCTGTCCAATTGTGAAAATATTCGTGAGCAATAATTGATTCAATGTTAAGGAAGTCGCTATCAATTGTTGTGTCTTTGTTGGCTAAAATACAGTCTGAATTAAAAATATTGAGACCTTTGTTCTCCATCGCTCCGCTGTTAAAATCATCGACCGCAACGATCATGTATATATCCAAATCATAGCAAAGACCGAATCTGTCTTCTTCCCATTTGAATGCTTTCTTCAAAGATTCCATCGCAAAGGCCGTTTTGTGCATATTATGTGGTTCAACATAGAGCCTCAAGTCGACCTCTCTACCTACACTTGTTGTATAGTTATCACTCAGAGAATGCAATGTTCCGGCAACTAAGGCAAACAAATAACACGGCTTGGGCAATGGATCATGCCAACTAGCATGCAAGCTTGACTCCTCAATTAAATTACCATTGCTTAGCAGGACTGGATATTTGTCTCTATTTGCATAAATATGGGTTGTAAATACACTTAGAACATCTGGTCTGTCAAGATAATAGGTTATCTTTCTGAAACCATGCGCCTCGCACTGGGTGCAAAAGTTATCACTCGACTGATAAAGTCCACTGAGGTCGTTATTAGTTTCTGGGTGTATGCGATTTGTAATTTCTAAAATAAAACTTTCTGGAGGCTCAATCAATAACAAGCCATCATTCTTGAGTTGATAATTTGGTTCAGCACCATTTATTTTAATGGACAACAGTTCCATCGACTCGCCGTTCAAAAATAACTCACTCACTTGATCGTCGTCAATCGGGTTTTTATAAAACGAGATTGTTGAAGAAACGATTGTTTCGTCATCCTTGAGCTCAAAAGAAAGCTCCGTTGTTTCAATTAGAAAGGAACTTGGGGTGTAATCTTTGCGGTAAACCGGTTGAGGTGCTAGAGTAGTAATAGAAGCGCTCCTAATAAAATTCTATAAACGACAAAGGGCATGAAACCGATCCTGTCAACCAAACGGATGAAGAAAACTACGGTTGCATAGGCGGTGATTGCAGAAATACAAAATCCAAGCGCCAACAGCAACCAATCGACTTCGGCTGATTCGTTCACGAGATCAAGCATTTTTACTAGTGTCGCTAGGGCTATCACCGGTATCGCCAACAGGAATGAGAACTTAATCGACATTTGCCGCGAGAGTCCGACCAAAAGGGCAGCAGTAATCGTAATGCCCGAGCGAGATGTTCCAGGTATAAGTGCAAGAACTTGAAAGCACCCAACTATCACAACATCTGAAACTCGAATCACATCACGCACTCTATCCAGCCGACGATGCAACCAGTCTGAAAAACCCAATAACAAGCCAAAAAAAATTGTTGCAAAAGCTATTACTTCAACCGATCTTAGGTTAAGCGAAATGCTGTCTTTAAAGTAAATTCCGGCTAAACCCACTGGTATTGTGCCCAGCAAAACAGCCCAAGCGAGACCAGCCTCACCTTCTAGATTTCTTGTTTGTAGAGAATTAAAAAAACTCTTCGACATAGACAACAAAGAGCAGCGGTAATAATAAACAATTGCGCAAAGTGTTCCGAAATGCAGGACCACATCAAAGGCTAGGCCTTGGTCTTCCATGCCGGAAAATTTAGGTATAAATACCAAATGCGCTGAGGATGATATCGGTAAAAATTCAGTTAGTCCCTGTACCAGACCTAAAATAATTGTTTGAAATATATCCACACTCTATCCTAAAGTTTACCTCTAAGGTCCTGTTCTCTGAAACCATCTAATTTTACTGTGTGTTTTTTTGACAATGCCAATACTTTGAAACTTTCACCCATCGCGCTTGGAAGTATCAACTGCTTTATTTGCTGGGCAAGTTGGATTCGATTTTCTTCATCCTTTTCCTGTGAAAGATAATCTTCTATGCCAAGCGACAACAAAAACATTGCCTGATTGGAATAACCTAGAACTTCAAATCCAGCCTCACAGGCTCGGTCAGCGACATCTGAAAAGTTAACCGAAGTTGTAATGTCTTGCTTGCCGATATTTTCAAAAGGGTCATCGCTGGCTTTATGTTTGTAATAGCAGCGAAGAGTTCCTTCGCTTCTCTGAGGATGAAAATACTCGGTGCGGTCCATTCCGTAATCTATTAGTAATACAATGCCATCAGTCATAGTTCCATACAAGGATTCAATCCAGGACAGCGCCAGCAAATTAATCTCTGTTTTGTAGCCTTCAATGAAATTGACAGTTGGTATTTTAATCAATCCAGAATAGGGCTCGTCAAACAAACACCATTGAAACTGCCCTTCTATATAGTCGACCCCGAGTTCATAAAAACTCCCATCACTAAACATTAATCTTTTTGCAGGCATAGCATCGAGAACTTCATTTGCAATAACAATGCCGGAAAAGTTTTTTGGTAACTCGCTCAACCACTCAACATTATCAACTAGTTCAGGGAGTACTTTTGAAATGGTTTCGTATTGCTGCTTTTTTAACTTTGCGCTCAACTCAAGAATGTAGTACTTTTTTGGTAACGCATTTAATCTGGCTAACTCGAAAAGTATCTGCGTAGCCAATACTCCATTACCGGCACCGAACTCCAATATACAAGAATTCTTGTTTAGAATCTGTTTGCACTGCCTAGCTAACGAGTAACCAAAAAGGTCTGATATCTCAGGAGCGGTGATGAAGTCACCTTGATGGCCAATCACACTTGCGTTAGAACGATAATAGCCATTTTTTGGGCTATATAGTGCAAGATTCATAAATACGTCAAATCCTATTGGCTTAGAGTTTTGATGAATAGTTTGAGATATAATGTCTTCCAGGCTCATAGGCAAAATTTTATACTTTCACGCAGTATGTTTGATTAGAATAGCGTGAAATAGAATCGAATACCAAATTATTATTGAATCTATATGAAAACTGCTTTAATTACCGGTGGCGCTGTTAGGATTGGAGCGCAAATTGTTAAAACGCTACATGAAAACAATTACAGAGTTCTGGTACATTGTTATCAATCAAAAAAAAATGCGCAAACTCTTTGCAATGAACTAAATGCTAATATTTCCAATTCAGCTGAAATGGTTTGTGCGGATCTTAGCTCTCTCAGCGAGATAAAAAAACTATCAAGTGAGATTGAATCACTAGATCTACTGGTAAACAATGCATCGGTTTTCTATCCAACATCTCTTTCAAACACAGTGCCTGAAGACTGGGACAATTTAATCAATGTAAATCTCAAGGCCCCATATTTCTTGGCCTCTGAACTGAGTAATAAACTAAGCAGTAGAAATGGATCAATAATTAATATAGTAGATATTCACTCTGAACGCCCATTAAAAAATCACTCTATCTATAGTATCTCCAAGGCCGGTTTAAAAATGCTGACACTCTCCCTTGCAAAAGAACTAGCCCCTAAAGTTCGTGTAAATGGTGTCTCTCCTGGGTTAATCATTTGGCCGCAAAATAAAGGCTTGATTAGCGACAATGACAAGGAAATTATGCTAGATAGAGTAGCTCTCAAAAGACAGGGAAAGCCTAGAGATATAGCTGAAACGGTTGTGTTCCTTGCTGAGTCGGACTATATTACTGGTCAAATAATAAATATTGATGGCGGCAGAACGCTTTATCAGTAAACTTTTATAGCTCGTAATGATACTAATAAGCAAGCCTAACTGAGCCTAGATTATGGTATACTATTTTGGTCGGACATTTTATTTCGACTAACAAGAATTTTTTATAGCCGTAAAGGTAAAAAACCTCAAAAGGCTAACAATTTATGGGCTATTAGAAGCCACCTACAGAAACCTTATTCAGCAATTGATGAATCCTACTAATCACATTTTAATCCCAATTCAATGCAGTCATTTTGAGGCCATGTATGTACTCAATAGTCCTAGTATAAAAGGACTTTATTATGAACCACATTTTAATCAATGCAACTCACCAAGAGGAAATTCGAGTTGCTATAACCAAGGATGGAAAACTTACTGACCTTAACATAGAGACAAGCCTAAACCAGAAAACTAAAGGCAACGTATATAAAGCGAAAATCTCTCGTGTAGAGCAGTCACTCGAGGCTGCA
>Ga0208411_1000827_pt1 | contig 22629 bp, 21 predicted proteins | sample ETN01SmetaG_4_FD_185793 | JGI IMG/M metagenome (GOLD analysis project Ga0208411, IMG submission 185793) | Marine microbial and viral communities from oxygen minimum zone, Eastern Pacific Ocean - ETNP2014F12-01SV261 (SPAdes) (version 2) | ecosystem: Environmental > Aquatic > Marine > Oceanic ... | reverse complement strand
ATGTTAGTCTCCGCGAGCATCTGAAACAGGTATTCATTCCCAGCTCTCCGTGCCGGATCGCCCGAGCAACCCTCTTGCATCCCTAGTATTCCGACATCTAGTCCAGCTTCCTTCAGAAGAGAAATTGTAGATCTCGCAACCTTCTGATTCCTCTCATCGAAGCTTGCTGCACATCCTACGAAGTAGATGTATTCGGCTGGCTCGCCTATTTTTACATCCAAATCAGCGGCCCAATCGGCTCTTTCATGTTCGCCATATCCATACGGGTTTGAGGCCGCCTCTATGTTCCCCATGGCGGTGTTGAGGACGTCTGGATACTCCATCGTCTCCATCATAGCATTCCTTCGCAGATCTGTTAGCTTAGGCACGTGCTCAATGTATAGTGGGCAGACATCGACACAAGCGTTGCATGTCGTGCATGCCCATACTGCTTCTTCGGTAATCCTCTGCATCATCGTCTCCTCTGGAGTCTCACCAGACAGCAGAAGTGGGGCGTGCTCGTTAGCATAGTCCCTAACGTCATGGATTACCTGCATTGGATTGAGTCCCTTACCAGATGCATATGCTGGACAAACATCCTGGCATCTCGCGCAAGAAGTACACGACCATCCGTCAATTAGTTGCCTCCACGTGTACTGCGTGTAACTACTAACTCCGAATGATTCGATGTCCAAGTCCTCAAGCGGAACCGCCTTTCCACCATCCCTCATGGCAAGGGGGCGCATCTTGGCAGCAGGACCGGTGTCGTGGAAGAATACGTTTGGAACCGCCATGACCAGGTGCATGTGCTTAGAAAGAGGAATTAGGAACAGAAAGGCCGAGATTGCAAGCATGTGGAGCCAATAAGAAACTACGACCGTCCCATCTGAAAGCCCAAACTCACTGAACTGGTGCCCAATGGGTTCCCAGAACGGGCTCGGGTCTTCTTTCGACTCGATCATGAATGAAGTGGCCGTTATTGTGAAAATCAGAAATAAGATCGCATTTCCTTCTAGTTGCGATTTTCCCTTGAGCTTCTCAGGGGTGAAGGCCACACGGCGAACAAGTGCTGAGACGCATCCGATGAGTGCCATCGTGTACCCTAGTTCAACCATCCCATTCCAGGGGCCAATGAGCAATTCGGGCAGCAACTCGCCAGAGAAGTAATTGGCAGTTGCGAGGTCAAACATATCTGATGCGAGCATCAAGAAACCCCAGAACATCAGTACATGCATCGTTCCAGCGACCCTGTCCCTGAGCACCTTCTTTTGTCCAAGCCATCCCACGATGAATTCCCTGATCCTAGGGCCCCAGGAGTCGAATCTTGAGTCCGGCGAACCAATCAGAACCAGGCGCGTAGCTTTCTGCACCTGGTAAGTGAAGAATCCCATGGATACCGAGCCCATAATCAGAAGAATCATCCAACCATCCAAGGGCCCGTAAGTCTGCAGAAGAGGATGGATCATTGGCACTCACCGGGGTTTACCCGAATCCCTCGCCTACAAACAAGACCTTGAAACAACCGCTAAACAGGCCAACACTCATGTCCTAATGTGCTAGCCATCAGTCATGCCGAGTGCATTTGCTCCCGGAAAATGCATCCTCTTTGGGGAGCATGCAGTGGTATTCGGACACCCAGCTGTAGCAGTGGCCATCGATCAGGGAGTTAGGGTCAGTGTCGAAGAGTCCGTCAGGTGGAAACTAGAGGGTTCATCATTCGAGCCCTCAAGACACCCTCACATATCCCACATAATACAGAACATCTTCCAGTACTCTGGACCCCCCCTTGACATTGACGTGGACAGCTCGCTTTTCTCAGCCGCGGGGATGGGGTCATCCGCTGCACTATCGAATGCCTTCGGAGCCGCGATGCACGCCCACCTCAATCCGGACGAGGAACTCGATGCTGTAAAACTGGCTAAAATGGCTCATTCCGCCGAGGCAACCGCCCAGAAGGGAAGGGCTAGCCCAACAGATACAGCAACCAGTGCCCTCGGAGGGTGCGTAGTCGTCTCCGGTTCCGAAGTACCGGGAACAAGGCATGTTTTCGACACCAGTCTGAAAACCCCAGAGGGATCTAGGGATTGGTCCATCAATGTCGTTGACATCCCTCAGGGAATAGGAGACGCATGGCTAGTGATTGGATACTCGGGAACCGGTTCTCCCACAGGAAGAATGGTCGCCAAGGTTGCAAAACTAATTTCTGAAGCTCCCGAAAGGATGGAAGAGATGGAAGCAATTGCCAACATTACTAGGGCCGGATTAGCCGCCCTTTCGGCAGGAAACCTTGAGGGCCTGGGGATGGCTATGGATGCCTGCCATGAAAGCCTAAGAAAACTGGAAGTAAGCAGCAGTAAGCTAGACCGGATGGTCAATGCGGCAAGACCTCACTCCCTGGGGGCAAAACTCACAGGAGCCGGGGGCGGAGGTTGCATGGTAGCCCTCACACATGACCCAACTAGGGTTTCCGAGGCGATAGAAGTTGCAGGGGGAAGGCCGTTGATGTCCAGACTGGGGGCACAAGGGGTCAGATTCCTGTAACTCACAGATCCGAAAATTGCCCTCGAAAAATGCCATCCACTTATATTACCATTTATAAGGGGGCAGACGGTCGACAACCTATGCTGACCGATGAAGAAAGACTCACCGTAGTGAATGTAGTAGCCTCTACCAGAGTAGCGGAGGAACTGGACCTCCCAGACATAGCCATCCAGTTGAACTGCGAGTACGAACCAGAGCAGTTCCCCGGTGTGGTCTATAGGGTAGTTGAACCCAAACTGGCCATCCTGATGTTCAGGTCAGGACGGGCCGTTTGCACAGGAGGGAAGAACGAGGACAATATCCAGACAGGTATCGAGAGGATGATCGGCGATCTCAGAAACGCGGGCATTGAGACTTGGGAGCTGAAGGACGTCGAGATAGAAGTCCAGAACATGGTCGCAACTTACTCCCTATTCTATCCAGAGGACTATGGGGAAGTCGCTAGAATGGATGACATCAACACCAAGGTCATCGACGAAGAGGGCGGTGGAATTAGAGCAGCTACCGATGAGGAGGTAGAGAATGAGGACTCACGAATTAGGGGGATCCTGCAGGGGGAGCCACTAGCTGCCCTCCCGCGGAAACTCAATCTGAACAACCTGACCTTCCATCTGCCCTTCGACAAGGTCGAATACGAGCCAGAGCAATTCCCAGGGCTGATTTACAGACTTGACTATCCAAAAGTGGTGTGCTTGATATTCGGTAGTGGCAAGATGGTGATTACCGGTGCGAGGCACAAGGACGAGATCCTCGAGGCCGTCGAGCAGATCAAAGACGAGCTAGCAGACCTGCTCTAGTCGATATGAACCAACGTTATTGAGCAGACCGGCATGCGAGTGCCATGCAGGCCGTCTCCCGCGTCATGCTCATGGTTGCAGCATTGGCGCTAGCACCGTTAGCCTGCTCACTGACAGTAGCAGATCTTTCTGACACCAGTCCATATTCGGAAGAAGCCTCAGTGCAAGCCAGGACCACGGGAAATACCGACGTCCCAGACTGGAGGGTCAACGACAACTGGATGTACGACGGATACCTGGATGTGGCTGATTTCGTGGCAGAATCCGGAGTCTCCACGAATGTCGAGACTCTAGAGGGGTCGTTAGATAGGACAGTATCGGACATCTATTTGTACGATATCGCTGGAAATGAGACACTAGTCTATGAAGTCGAGTCAATAGGGGCATACGAGTCAGACGGCGCCATAGAGATAGACGGGACCAGCGGTTGCCTATACGTGGATATGCAGACTACGGAGATCGTCCGTGTATCGGACTTGGCCACTTATTCGCAGGATGTCACGATTGACGTATACTTTGACCCGCTATTTTTCGGAAATTGCGTCTCATGGCTTAGGCAGGATATCGGGGTGCTGAGCGTGGACAACACATTCGCCCCCCCCTTGGAGAACTACGACTTCCCTCTCTCGGTTGGGGAGACATGGGGGATGGACTATGACCAGGATACGGAATACAGCGGCTCAAGCAATTACGTTGACATCCCCGATGATAGCAGCGACACAAACTCGACCAGTTGGGCAGTCGTCAGCCAGGGGAACTCCGGAGTCGCTTACCCGGGTTGCTACCAGTCATACAACGTTACTTCATATGACTCGGACGGAGACGAGGTCGGGTACAACTGGTACTGCCCAGCCATTCGAGGAGAGGTGAAGAGCTCAATCGAACAGGCATTCGGATTCATCGCTGTTCACGAGCTGGTTAGCTATCAACCAGTAACTAGGGGCAAGGAGATTTCGATAGATATTGAGTACCCACTTTCGCCCACTGGAATAGAGATATCCGCATGGCTCAATGTCACGGAACAGGGCCAAGGAGTCTCCAATCAGAGTCTTCAGTTCCGCTACGAATCCGAGCTAGAGATACAGAACGTAACCACTGATGAAAACGGATCCTACCATTTGACCTTCAACTCTGGGGAAAACCCCGACGATACCTATGGCCCAGGAGAACTCGGTAGTCACGGTTTGATCGCTTGGACACATCTTGGTGGGCAGGTTGTGGGGACACAGTCACTGGTGATAGACTCCGAAGTTCATGAGATAGACTTGGTTGCGAGATCATCAGCGGTAACCGTCCAGAGGCTCCGGCCATCTACTGGAAACGAGGTCACCCTGGACTCTTCAATTGGATTCACAGCCATTTCTGGGGACATTCTGACATTCTCCGTCCCAGTTCTTAATCGCGGCCTCATTCAATCCCCGTACTCAACAATAGTCGTAAGTGCTCCAGACGGGTCAGAGGTTTCGAGCACCGTCCCACCCTTGGAAAGCCTCCAGGAGACCAGGGTTTTAGTCAACTGGACAGTACCCGAATCACAACCATTTGGGAATGTATACCTGTTCTTCGAGGTGGATCCTCTGGAGGAGATACCCGAGGACGGTAACAGGTCAAACAATCTCGGCTCGTTCGTACTTTACGTTGGCGGTCTCCCAATCGCTGACCTCTCGATGCCAAATGAGATACTAACTTTCGCGGAGGTGGCATTGGATGCTAGCACGTCCTACGACCCAGACGGAGGTAGCTTAGGCTGCGAATTCTCCATCGAAAAGGTCGACGGGTCATACGCCCAGATTTTCGATGATGATTGCATTGCCGAATGGTCTTGGGCGGATGATGGAGACTTTGCAGTTTCAGTTCTCGTCACGGATGGTGAGAGTGACGAATCAACCGTGAATTCCACGATCACGGTTCTCAATCAACCTCCTGTGATCGCCCTCGGTTCGAATGAGGATGGGGTGGTAGTCACCACTCCCATCACATTCTCCGTCACAGAAAGCAGCGACAATGACACGAGAAACCCTTCCACACCAGTTGAACTACTCTGGAATGCCGAGTGCTCAGAGGGCCAGGTCGGCCAGTCATGCACAGTTACGCCAATGGTAGAGGGGAACTTTACCATTGGATTACTGGCAACCGATGATGATGGGGCAACAACCTTCGCAGAACACTCCGTCCAAGTCACAAATATAGCCCCCTCAAACCCAGTCGCAGAACTCTATCGAGGGGAGGAGAGGCTCTTCCCCGATAGCCGCGGAGTCTTCACAGTCTACGAAGGCGATGAAATAACCTTCTGGGGACAGGCAGATGACTCGTCAAACGACATCGAAACCCTCGTTCACGTATGGAAGCCAGATGCAGAGCACCAACCCGAAATCAACTCAACCAGTACTGGCGACAGGAGTACACTCCCAGGAGTCTCATACAACACATCAGGTATGCACCTAGCCACTCTACAGGTCTTCGACGATGACGGCGAAGGGACCGAGATCCTGATCGTACCAATCCAGGTCGCCAATGTAATCCCTGAGATATCCCCAATGACGACCATCCTTGGGGATTTGGAGGAGGATGAGGAGTTCACAGTCAGTCCCATGGTATCTGACACTGGAAATGACTCCGAGTCCCTCATCCAATGCTTCGATCTAGACCCCTCAAACGATCATGACTCGGATGGTAATCCGGAGAACGACTGCGACGTGCAATCCGGCATCCTGGTTCACTCTTGGCCGGACTCATATTCAGCCCCTAGCTCGATAGTTTTCCATGTCACGGACGATGACGGTGCATCAGAATCCATAGAGTTCACTTTCGTTGTCACCAACTCCCCCCCAGAGGCATTCGCATCGGCCAGCGTCACCAACCCAACAGAGGGGGACTCCGTAATCCTCTCCGCCAACGGCACAATCGACTCCCAAGCGGACATGGACTCATTGGTTTTCCACTGGGACATCGACATTAACGATGACTCGGATGGGGATGGCGATCCTGCAAATGACATTGACTACACTGGCAGATGGATAGAGTTCTCCTATGACTCCGGAGGGCCGAAGAAGGCACAGCTAACCGTGCTGGACGATAGTTCCAGCCACTCAGTCATCATGGACTTGGAGGTAGCCGACAAGCCCGCCACCATCTCCGGGACCATCCAATCAAGCATCGTGCCGATCCTCGTCGTACTTGCAGCGTCCTCCTTGGTTGCATGGACCTTCCTAAGGCCCGGTTCCAAGGATGAAAAAGAGATGCCAAAGGGCCTCCAGGGGATGGACATTGACGCTGCATTCGACGAACCCGCAGAACCCACAGTGACCACTAGCCCGTTCGAAGCGACCTCCGAGACTTCCAGACCTCCGGATGATCCAGCGATACTGGAGGGACTGGACGATATCCTCGGAGAGCTCACCGGCAACCAACCAGGGGGAAACCCCGACTCTGAGTTGCCCTCGGCACCGAATCTCGGCGAGCAAAAAGCCAATCTCGATCTCTCAGATATAGAAGCACTCTTTGAGGAGTAGTTCTCGGACCGTCTGTGGTAAACCTCTTCAGACTTCTCGGACTTCCCAATCCGAACACGACTCCGAAGGCTAAACCAGGATTGGGTTTGGGCGCAACAGAACCCGGACCGAAGGCCGGCAACCGGTTCCACGATCTCGGGGAGACAAGGTGGTCAGAAAGGACAGAGAGAGTGACTGAGAGGCCGTCCAGGAGGGTGATCTACATGGAACCCGACGGCCTACACAGACTTCAGTTGGATGGGATCGAGGGAAACCTATCCGTAGGGGACATGGTGATCATCGATCTGAATTCTCTGAATCACATGCCCAGCCAGCAATCGGTATGCTCCAGGAGGGCCCAGGATCTGGGCGACAGGACAAACCTCCCCGTCTTCGCCCTTAATGAGGACGACTCGCTACTGATGATTGCAGGAGCAAAGATGAGGGTCGACACCCATAAGCACAGGCTCGGCTCTCCTGCGTTAGATAGGGCGATAGACAACTAGTGATCATCACTCCTCTTCAAACCAAGAATCAAGATCACCTCTGGAGATCTCCATTATCGCATGTTCCGTGAAATCACGATATGCCGACCATCTGGATATCTCTTCTTCTTCGTCTCCCCTCTCGGTCTTCCTTTCAATAGAGTCATTCGCGTATCTGACGCATCTTCTAAGGAATGAAACCACAATATTCCTGCGCTCTTCAATACTCATGTCATCCTACCTTCAGAGTCTCAATCAGAGATTCCACGTGCCCCTTCGCCCTGACACCATATCCTGCCCATGCGATAGTCCCGTCTGTCTCGATTGCAAAAGTCGATCTCAGTGTTCCCATGTACGTCTTGCCATACATGTTCTTCTCCCTCCAGGTGCCATACTTCTCGTGAAGCGCCGCTTCCTCGTCCACAACCAAGTCAAATGGCAACTCATGCTTGTCAATGAACTTCTGGTGAGACTTAGCGCCGTCAGTAGAGACTCCGATGACCCTCCAGCCACTGCCCTCAAATCTGCCGAAGCTGTCTCTGAAGTCACAGGCTTGAGTGGTGCACCCGGGAGTGTTGTCTCTTGGATAGAAGTACAGAATCACCTTCCCCCCATCCGATAGAATCTCCGAAAGTGAGATCTTCGAGCCGTCGGTAACTTCCACTTCGAAGTCAGGGGCCTTGTCTCCAACTGCTAACTCTGCCGTTGCCATGAATTTGCGTGTCGAACCAGACTCATGAAGGCTACCATCATTCGATATAGGATTTCAGAGTGACCGATGCTGGCATTGATGGCGGCTCACTGAAACCGAAGCATGCATCTATCTCGAACTCTTTCCTTTCTCCCAGATCAACCCCCTCGAAACTCGCTTCTGCCTTCAGAATGCGGGAAAGAGATCTCACGGAGTACCACTCCCTCCTACCATTCTTCGTGATGCCATGCGTCCTCGTTCCGAAGAGCATCCGTCCGAAAAGGGCCTCGAAGCTAGCAATGAACCAGAGTGGCCTCCAGAATGGGATTGGGAACGGCACCCCCCAGACGATTCTGATTGAAAGTCCACCCCCCTCTATCGAGACATCTCTCTTTCCTCTCTCTATTGTGATCTCAGTCACTTCAACATCTTCAAAGTTGTATAGCTCCGAGACGTACTCAGCGTGCTTCTCAGATGGCGATAGCAGAACCCTGCTCCCATTCGGCTTAGCCCACATAACATTGGTGAAGCTCCCTAGGGGGGACTCCCCCCAGTCTCCGATGACAATCCTGTCTCCGGTCGAGAATCCAGTAGATGTTATCCTTCCGACAAAGACGTCCATTCAACCACCCATCTCCTCCCTAATCCTCTTCTTGGTAGCAGCCCAAGAGCAGATCGGGCACTCTCTCAAATTGTGCCTCAGTGCGGGACAGTGCTCTCTGCCGAAGTAGATTATCTGCAGATGCCTCCTGTTCCAGGTCTCCTCGGGGAAGGCTGCTTTCAGATCCCTCTCGGTCTTGGCAACGTTCCTACCGTCAGAGAGCCCCCATCTGGCTGCCAATCTGTGAATGTGGGTATCTACAGGGAAGGCAGGGATGCCAAACGATTGACTCATGACCACGCTTGCTGTCTTGTGCCCCACTCCGGCCAAAGACTCAAGGAAGTCCCAGTCGGGTCTTACCCCCCCTCCATCCTCCAGAATCTGCCCTGCCATCCTTCGGAGATTCTTCGCCTTGGTCGGAGCCAACCCTATTTCACGAATGATGCTGTGAATCTCATCTACTTCGAGCAAGGCCATTTCCCCAGGGCTTCCTGCTGCCTCGAACAATCTTGGGGTAACCTCGTTCACCTTCTTGTCGGTCGTCTGGGCGGACAGCATTACCGCAACAAGAAGGGTGTATGGGTCGACATGATCCAGTGGAATCGGAGTCTCCGGGTACATCTCATCGAGCTTGCCGCCGATAATGCCGGCCTTCTCCGCTCGGCGCAAACTCAGACCTCCAGATCCGGGCTCCCTTCATCCCTCCAACCAATCATCACGCCAGCAGCGATGCATCCGAAAAACGGGGCATAGCAGGACAACCATAGCTTGGCGCTCCATTCCTCGGGACTTCCACTTAGGATCCATCCAGATAGAGAGAGAAGGGCCCCTGGGATCATGGCAAGAGTTCCGAACAACACAGCTCTGCCGAGTCCCATGGCATTTACGGGACACTACCAGACTTGACTCTAACGGGCCTTCTCCTTCACTACCCATTTCGCCATTATCGCCGTCTGGACCATGGAAAGCAAGGCAGCCCACCAGATCCACCGGGGGAGCCCCAATGCCCACGTTTCACTGTCTTCCCACCACCAGAAGTCATGAGCGAGGACGAAAACAGTTACTAGGCCTAACATGGGTGCGATTTCCCCAGAACCAATCTGGCTCAACCAATCGAACCCGAACCTCCTATCGCATGCATACTGAACAGAGGCCAAACCAATGATGGCAGCCACAAGTGACGGGATTACTGCTGTGGGGACCGCTCCCTTCACTGGCTCCACCCACCATCCATCGAATGACTCGGGGGAGAAAACTGCTAGCAACACGACCGACTCTCCTGCGGCGATAGATGCAATCACCGCCCTACCATCGATATTGTCGAAGTGCGATGCTGCGTAAACAGAGGGGAACATTACTGCGTACATTGAGAAGGCAAGTAGCCCCAAGTCCAGAATCGACAAATCAGACCAGAGTGAGAGAATTAGTCCTAGGACTGCTAGGAAAATGATCACCGATTCCCTAGACCAACCCCCACTATCTGCTTTGGGAACTAGGTCCCTAGTTACCAGTGACCCTGTAGCGAGAAGCTGCGAGTCCATCGTGGACATCAGTGCTGCAAGGCCAGCCACCAGAACCAGACCCCCGAGCCACTCTCCCCCGACATCCATGATCATCGTGGGCAGGATGTTGTCAGATCCTGCCCTGTCGAGCCCAGGATTATCTAAGTGCCCCAACGTGCCAATCAATATTGGCGGTAGGAAGGCCAACCATGCCACAGCGGGGTAGAGAGTCGCCATCCTGCCTATTGCGTAGTCACTTTCCGCGGCACAAAGCCTCTGGTACAACTGGGGGAACATTGGATCTGCGAAAAGCCACAGAATCATACTGCTCGACCAGATTAGCAGGGTGTAGTTCCCATCTCTGCCAAGCAATCCCGTGGTCTCCTCGGAAGATGAAATCGCGTCCAACGCAACGCTGAGGCCACCTGCATCGTTGATCACCATGGCTAACCCGAGCCAGAGGAGGGCCAGTGCAATCGTGCCCTGTACAGCATCCGTCCTCACGACTGCCTTCAAGCCCCCCGTTAGTGTGTAACCAACTACCAGGGCAGTGACCAGAACGGCTCCAACCCACTCTGGACCACCGAATAGGGCCGAGACCACGATTCCTGCAGCCCTAGGCTGAAGGGCGAGGTATGGGATGGTGGCAATCACCAGTACAGAGGCCATGGTTAGCTGTGCATTTCGGGAACCGGTCTGCCCCAGAACCATCTCAGGTGCTGTCATCGCCCCATGCTCCACCGATCGGGCCCTGACCTTCCGGCCCAGCAGGTACATCGAAACCGCCATGAAACCGGTTCCGAAGGCCATTATCGGCAGGAAAGATAGCCCGATCCTGTAAGAAGCCCCACTCGAGCCATATACTGTGAAGGCACTGAAGTTTGTCGCTGCCATGGTAATCAGTAGGATGGGGCCAGATAGACTCCTTCCAGCGAGGTAGTACGACTCGTCCTCCTTGCCTAGGTCCCGTCGCGCCCAAATGGCGAATGCTACCATGGCTATTGCATACCCGCCTACTATTAGCCAAGCAGAAGTCACGTCAACGCCATGGGACCTCCCAGCATTATCTTGACTGTCTCTGGCGACTCATCACCATGGGAACTTGTATACCCAGATCACGAAGTCATTCAGGATGCATTGAATCGCCAGCATGATTGCACCGATAATCATCAGCGCTGAACCATCGACTCCATCCTGGTGCGCCCCAAATGCAAGTAGGCCTAGCATTATGTTCCCGATAGATGTGAACAAAAGCATCCCGATAACGAGGTATTGAGTCCATGCGTAGTCATTTTCGATATGCAGAATGGTGCTCTCAATCCAGAGTGCAGATGGGATCAGGAATACTGCGTATGCAAGCAGTAACCGAATCTCACCATTTCCATCGGATTCAGTCCAGGGCCACCTCAGGGAACTGACCATCGACTCTTCCATCTGGAAGAAAACGATGTACCAGTAAAGCAGGAAACCCAGTGCGGCCACGAACATGAACGGTACGATGTATGTCCTCCATGCTTCGGGAACCCCTCCCCACAGTTCCATGGGCCTCTCAGCATGAGACAAACCGTAAACGTACGAGGTTAGGACAAGGGGCCCGAAAACGAAGGTGAAAGCTAGGACGAGCTGGCGCGTAATCTCCACGAACGCCGCAAGCAGTACCCCATCATAAAATCAAAGCCACATACCCGTTCGTGGAACCGTGTCCGAGCAATTAGAGGAGCCAGATTACGAGGTCACAGCGACTCATTCTGGATTCGAGGTCCGGAGGTACTCCGACGCTATCCAGGCCAGAGTAAGGACAGAAGGGACGAACTGGAGAGGCTCAAGTGGCGGGTTCCGAAGAATCGCCGGCTACATCTTCGGTAGGAACGAGAGGGAGCAGATGATTGCAATGACGGCTCCAGTGCACATCTGGGAAGAGGGCAATGGAACTATGATGGCATTCACCATGCCTTCAGAGTACTCCATGGAAGAATTACCCCGTCCAAACGATGGTGGAGTGCACCTGGTGAATGCCGAGGGGAGGTCATTCGCCTCCCTCTCATTCACCGGGCTATCCGGGACCAGGAAGACAGAACGGCTGAAGAAACGACTCATGAGGCTAGTATCCGAAACCGGACTAGAAGCATCTGGCCCAGCAATGCTGGCAGTATACGACAATCCAAACACCACTCTCCCCTTCTTGCGGAGGAACGAGATCATAATTCCTATCCATGATTAGTCGGAGACCGATGCGATAATTCGATTACCCCCCGTATCGTCCATTGGTCAATGAAGGACGACCCTCCAGTCGAGTGGTGGAAGCAAGGCGCTGTGGAAGGCGCCCCTGAGTCCATACCAATCAGTCCCCCCGGGCGGAATCTAATCGATCCCACGGCCCCTAATCCATTCCACGAATTCCAATTCTCTCCGAGGCCAGAACACGTTATGTCGTTCATGGACTCCATAGAGAACGTATTCCGAAACTTCGTAAATTTCAGCGATCGGGCCTCGAGGTCGGAGTATTGGTGGTTCCAACTATTCTTCTTAGTTGCACTTGCGACCGCCGATTTCGTAGATGTCATGATGGGTGACTTAGCCGAAGTTTCCTACAACTTCTTCGGCACAATTGTCTTCTTGGGGCTAATCATCCCAAACCTAGCGGTAACAGTGAGGCGACTCCACGATCTCGGATACTCCGGTTGGTTCATCTTGCTGGTGTTTATTCCCTGCTTGGGGTCGATAATCGGCTTAGTCATCCTTGTCTTTATGATAGTTGACGGGCAATCCCAGATCAACGACTACGGGACCGTTCCCACCAACACAATCGTTCGAGAGTGAAACCGAAAGCAGATTAATCCAGAGCCGAACCAGCGGTACGTGCAGCGTTGTGGCGTGACAGAGGTCTCCAAAGCCCTGGAAACGGAGGAAGTCACTCTAATCCTCTTCCACAGGGGGTCAAGTGACCTCGAAGCCACTAGGCTGAGGGATGTGGCAGAGGAACGAGGAATCGCGGTTCGCGAGTCCTCCAAGTCGGACATGTGGAGGATGTCCCGTGTCAACGACGGGGAAAACCCACCTCCGATACTTGCACTAGTTGGGAGGAGGCCAGACGCAACAGTCGATGAGATACTGTCCTCCGGGGGTCTGTGCTGGCTTCTCGATGGAGCACGATATCCGGTCAACATCGGCTTCACCATCAGAACTGCAGAGGTCAGCGGGGCTCAGGCCGTTTTCGTCGACGGATCACTGAATCACGCCGAGAAGAAGGCTGCGAGAAGGGCATCAATGAAGGCTCACAGGTTCATGCCCGTACATTGGGTAGATGGGGAGGAACTCGTCCTCATGGCTAAGGAAGCAGGCTTCCGGGTCATCTCCTTGGAGGATACCGGCGAACTAGGCCCATGGGACGAGGATCTGACTGGAAACGTGCTCCTTGTCATTGGAGGGGAGCATGACGGGATATCCGATCACATCCTGAGGGAGTCGGATTCAGTACTCCGAGTCCCAATGTCAGGTTTCGTCCCTTCATACAATCTACAAGCACCCATGGCAGTGGTAGCTGCCGAGGCTCTCAGGCAGCGGAATCCAGATGTCTAGAAGGAACCCTCTAACTCTCTGCTGATGATCATTCTCTGGATCTGGCTGGTCCCCTCGAATATCTGGTAAATCTTAGCCCCTCTCATTCTCCTGGCCACGGGGTACTCCTCGGAGTATCCATACCCACCAAGGACTTGTACTGCATCGGTAGTTACCTCCATGCACATGTCCGCAGCGAACCTCTTCGCATGTGCCGACTTCAGAGTCGCCTTTTCGCCCGAGTCTAGGGCATTGGCAGCACTCAGGGTGAGTAGCCTAGCAGCTTCTATCTTGGTAGCCATGTCAGCCAGGATGAATGAGATCGACTGATGCTTGGAAATCGGTTTTCCGAAGGTCTTCCTCTGCTTGGCGTATGTCCATGCCTCTTCCATAGCGCCTCTGGCGTTTCCGACCGCGGCAGCGGCCACTGCAGGTCTAGAGTGGTCAAATGCCTTCATCGCATTCATCCATCCGCCATTCTCCACTCCTCCGACCAGATTTGATTCGGGGACTCTGACATCAGTGAAATTCACGCCTCTGGTGTCGGAGCACCTCTGGCCCATGTTCTCCTCCTTCTTCCCGAGCTCTATTCCCGGTGAATCCGCATCTACGATGAAACCGCTGAGGCCGCCGTATCCGGCTTCTTTGTCGGTGTATGCCAGAACGAAGAACCAGTCTGCGTAACCAGCACCAGAGATCCATGCCTTACTGCCATTGATTACGTAGTCATCGCCATCCCTGACAGCCTCGGTCTTCAGAGACTGGACATCCGAACCCGCATCTGGCTCAGTCACGCAATACGCTGCCAGCTTTCCCGAAGCGACCCTTCCTAGGTATTCCGACTTCTGTTCTTCTGTCCCCCCAGTTAGGATTGGGAATGATGCAAGCATGGTGTGGTAGGAAGCCGTACCGAAACCCGGATCTCCTCTGGAGAGCTCCTCGCAGATGATCATCTCGTCAACAGTGGACATGCCTGCTCCGCCGTACTTCTCGGGAATGGTAACATTCAGCAGACCCAACTCGTGGGCCTTCGAAATCGCATCCAGGGGGTAGGTCCCGTCTTTGTCCCATTCTTCTGCATTTGGCGTGACTTCCTCGTCACAGAATTCCCTCGCCATATCGCGTATCATCATCTGCTCTTCGCTGAGACGGAAGTCGACCATGCATCATCCAGAGAATAGCACTATTTGAGTAGTTTCGGGGGCCGCTCGTTCACATCAACTGTTATTTCTCATCCCTTCTTCCGGAATTTGAATCACGTGGTGGGTAATAGGCTAATCGAGCATACAGGGTCGGAGTTCCCGATTATCTGCGGGGCGATGTACCCATGCTCCAATCCGGAACTGGTCGCAGCAGCAGCAAATGGTGGTGGGATGGCGATCGTTCAACCCGTCTCTCTGACCGTGGTCCACGGCTTTGACAAGCCAGATCTGAATCAGGGACTGATTGATGGAATCCGTTACATCAGGTCGAAGACGGATAGTCCGATTGGGTTCAATGCCCTGATCGAGAAGGGCAACGAGAGGTACCTAGAGAGGATGTCACAGTGGATAGACATCGCATTGGACGAGGGGATCCGGTTCTTCGTGACCTCCCTGGGGAAACCAGATTGGGTTTGCGAGAAGGTTCACTCAAGAGGCGGATTCGTCTATCACGATGTGACGACCCGATTCCACGCCGAGAAGGGAGCAGAGTGTGGCGTCGATGGCCTGATTTGCGTGAATGACAGAGCTGGGGGTCATCTGGGCACCGACAGCATGGAGCAGATGTACGAATCTCTCTCGGATCTAGGCCTGCCTCTGATTTGCGCAGGTGGGATAGGTAGCGATAAGGAGTTGAAGGAGGCCATCCGGATCGGTTACGACGGAGTTCAGATGGGCACCCGATTCATTGCAACCGACGAGTGCTCGATGCCAGAAGGATACAAGCAGGCCATAGTGGGGGCCAATGAGGGAGACATAGATTGGACAGTCAAGCTCACTGGGATCCCAGTCTCGGTAATCAAGACTCCAAGCTACCGCAGGGAGAACTCGTGGCTAGTGCGCACCCTTCTCTCAGGCCGATTTAAGCATAGAACTCGGTGGCTGATGAACACGATATCATTCAGACGGTGGAGGAAGATGTCCAGTGGGGCGAAGTCATCTGACATCTGGTCAGCAGGGAAGAGCGTCGAGACTATCGAAAGCGTTGAGTCTGCAACCACGATAATGAGGAGACTGGGAAGCTCTCTATGAGAACAAACCCGGCCACTTCCTCTTTATGGCTCGGAAGATCACTCTAGAGATCACCATCGAAGTGAGAAGGAAGGCCACTGATGCCCATAGGGGCGCTTCTTCACTAGTCGCAAGAAGGTATGTTACAACCAGAATCCCCGTCCCGTAGACCGCACGAAATGCTGAGAAGACCAAGAAAGACCGGAACGCTTTGCTACTCAGCACTCTTTCCTTCAATGACTTATTCGCAGACTCATCCATGATGCTCATGGACAAGCAGTCATTCACAACACTTAGTCGTGACCGTGTCGATTAGTGCCCATGTTCTATTAGCCCTGCAGCATCGGCTCCAAATAGGATTACGACCATTATTATCACTCCCATTAGGACATTTATCATGGCCTCTCTGCCTGTTTCTGGGTTGTGTATGTCGGGGAGGGTGTCAACCGCTGCCACATACAGGAAAGTCCCCCCGGAGAAAAGCATTGCAAGAGCGATCATATGCTCATCCAGACCCTCGAGAGCGTAGAAAGATACAACGATCATCAACGGAGTAGCGATTGAGAACAAGACGACGTCCCTGATGGAGTCATTCCTATCCTCTCTCTCGTGCATCGAGAACACCCCTAGGCTGAATGCCGCTGGGACCTTGTGGATCAGTACAGCCAGTGCCACCGCAGCAGTGACAGCTTCCGATGCTCCGGCTGCTGCAGAGCCTATCGCAAGTCCATCTGCAGCAGAGTGCAGCGAGAGTCCCAGAACCAGCAAGAACGGAGCAACGCCATGGTGGATGTGTCTGTGCCCATGCTCGTCCTCATGGTCGTGGTGCTCCTCGTGTACGGCATGCCCGATTCCTGAGCCCTCCAGTACTAGCATCAGAACGAATCCAGCTAGAACGGCTAACCCAATTGCCAGATTCTCTAGAGATTCCTCCTCAGAACCATGCCCTTCTTCGTGTGCGTGTGAGGTAACGATTTCCTCTATCTCAGCTATTCCGGTCGAGGCGTTTATCTCTCCGGACTCTACTTCCTCAATGACGTGCTCAATGCTTTCTGATAGGGACGAGTCATCTCCTTCGTCATGGTCGTCATCCTCCTCCTCGTGGTCATCGTCAGCATGCTCTTCATGCCCTCCGAGAAGCTCCTCTATCTCTTCGATCCCCTCAGATGCCGAGATATCGCCATGTTCAACCTCGAGGATTACAAGGGCAGTTGATCCGGCCAAAGCCCCCTCATCGACGTGTTCATCATGACCGTGATCATCATGACCCCCAGAAGCCAACTCGAAACCCTCTGGAATGACAACAAGAACTGCAGACGCCAATAGAATCCCGGAAGCCAGTCCTGTGATTTTTCGTAGATTGTCCCTATCCCCCTTCATACTGCTGAATATGGGGGTCAAACCTCCAATCAGCGCCAATATTAGTGTTAGTGCAATCAATTCAGTCGGCAGACTCGCATCAGACATAAACCGTCCCGAAATTATTACATATTTAAAAAATGTTATTAATTATTTAGAAATCCGAGGTCCATGAGCAGGATAATCTCATTCAGCGGCGACAATGAATTCCTGGATTCTCTAGACTCCATGATAGAGGAAACTGGATACAAAAACAGGAGCATGTTCCTTAGGGATGCCAGTTTCCACTTCGCAGATGCCAGCCGGGGAGAACTCAGCACAATGGACGATGACTCCGAAACAGAGGGCGTGATGGTGATTTTCTACCAACACGGCGTGGAATCGAAGATCATTGATATCAGACACTCACATTCTGTAGAAGTTTCCTCATTCCACCACAACTGCCTAACAGAGAGTCATACCTGTGTAGACACACTGCAAATCAAGGGATCAGCCAGTTCGTTGCGGGATATCGTCTCGAGATTGAGGAATACGAATGACGTCGACAGGGTGTCCTTCGTACCCGCTCCCGTTCGAGAAGTAGGCTGCTGCTGAATGGGTCATTGACCCACACATCCAGCGTGGCATTCAAGGCTCGTCGCTCCGACCATGCAACGTGGAAATACCCGCCCAACTCAGTTCCATGCTGGATGGCTCAATGGGCCCGACCAAGCAGAAGGCTGCCCGGCTGGTAGTCGATTTGGCCTCCACAGCAGGCGCCACTGAGTACATTCCAGTGGACAACGCGCATGTTTCAGGAGTCAGCGTGATCACTGGGGGCCATGGCCTGAGGCGATTCCTTTCGGACCTCTCAGGGGATCCAGAAGGCGTGGTCTCAATTCCAACAACCCTCAATTCGGCTGGATGCGATCACGAGAAGATGGAGGAGATGGGTATTGACTACCCCGACTTCCTCGAGCAGCAGTTTGAGATCATCCACGCTTACTCCGAACTTGGAATCGAGGCGACTCTGTCTTGTACCCCATATGATCGTGGGATAGAGAGTTCCGAGGGCATAGGGTCCTGGGCCGAATCAAACGCAGTTTGCTTCTCCAACTCCTACACTTCGTTGGTTACAAACCGTGAGTCAGGTCTCTCAGCCCTGGCAACAGCCCTCACCGGATGGGCTCCGAAGTGGGGTTTGCACCTCGAATCAAACAGGAAGCCGAACATTCTGGTAAATGTCGAGGCTGAGATGACCAACCTAACTGACTGGAGCATCCTCGGAGACTGGATGGGCAAGCAGATAATGCCGAATTGGGACCTGCCTTGGGGTCCCATGCCAAGATTCGTGGGCCTCCCAAGGGCAAGCTTCGAGATGCAGAAGGCATTGACTGCATCAGCAGCAAACTATGGCTGCCCAATGCTCTGGGCAGATGGAATCACGGCCGATTCCCCGGAAGTGGAATCATTCCAGGGCGAGCTCACGTTCACCGGGGAAGACCTCGAACAGAGATACAGGGACCTCTCACCAAGGGGGAGGGTCGATCTGGTGGTGATCGGATGCCCTCAGGCCAGTGTGGGGGAGGCCAGAGAAACAGCAGCAGCAGTTAGGGCAAGGATGGAATTGGGCGAAGCCATCCCCGATCGCAGGCTTTGGTTGTTCATGAGTTCCCACAATTATGACTTGATTTCCGCAGATGGGACTCTGGATTTGCTCGAGGAGGCAGGTGCCTTGGTGCTAAAGGACACATGTCCCGAGGTAACTCCATACAACCGTTCGAAGTACAATCACCTTCTGACCAATTCCCTCAAGGCGGAACACTACCTAACCAGTGGCCTGAATCGCATCCCCACTAGTGTCGCCACAATTTTCGAATGTGTAGCCCATGCGTTTGACGACTCTCTGGTTGATGGCCCCCCTCCCGAGTTAGGTGGTCATTCTGCTACTCCGATACACACTGCTAAGACCCATCAGGACGGCCCCTTCGATTCAATGGGCAGGGGCATCCCAAGCCAGACCCAGTGGGAGGTATCCGGCAAGGCCTTAGTCACTGACGTGCCAATTACCTACTTGGGATACGTGAACAGGGACACGGGGGAGATTGAGGAGCCCGGTCACCCTCTAGATGGCGTCCCAGTCAAGGACACCGTCCTGATTTATCCGAAGGGGTCGGGATCCACAGTAGCACCCTTCGTCCTGATGGGCCTAATCTACACCGGCTACGGGCCCATGGCCATCGTGAACCGGGATGTGTGCCCCCTCACTCTCCCAGCTGCATCTCTACTTGGGGTCCCCTACGCTCATGGGTTCCAGGACGACCCGACTATCCGAGTGAACACGGGAGACGAAGTCTCACTGTCCCTTTCCGATGGCGAAGTCACTCTCAGGGTTGAGGCACGCTCGACCGAGGATTGATGGCACCCACTCCCTGCAAGGGCCATGGCCGCACGCAATGTTCCTGAACCCTGCAGGGAACAGGACCGGGGTCTTTTCGAGATCACAAATAGGGATGGTGCAGCCAGAATCGGCAGACTTCACTCCAAGCATGGGGCAATCACCACCCCAATGCTACTCCCCGTCATCAATCCCAATCTCAGGACGATAGAGCCCAGGGAGATGTGGGAAAAATTCGGAATCGAGGCCTTGATTACAAACTCGTACGTCATTTGGAAGCACGAGGACCTCCGCACTACGGCACTTTCTGATGGCATCCACTCTCTACTAGATTTCCCAGGGGCAGTTGTTACTGACTCAGGAACCTTCCAGTCATACGTTTACGGTGATGTCGAGGTCGGCCCGGAGGAGATAGTGACTTTCCAGAGGGACATGGGGGTCGACATAGGTACGATGCTCGACGTCTTTGGGAGGCCGGACATGTCCCGGGAGGAGTTGGAGGGTGCAGTTGAGGAGACAGCAGACCGCGCAGAACCCTCACTCGCGGTCGCTGGTTCCGATATGCTACTGAATGGACCCATCCAAGGAGGCACTCATGCCGACCTAAGGGCGCAATCATCGCTCCTAATGGGATCATCCGAGAGCGAAGGCAGAGGGTTCGCAGTACACCCAATAGGGGGGATAGTGCCCCTGATGGAACAGCAGAGGTACCGGGAACTCTTCGAGATACTGCTCGCATCCAAGTCCAATCTCCCTCTAGATAGGCCAGTCCACTTCTTCGGTTGCGGCCATCCAATGCTTTTCCCAATGGCAATCGCCCTCGGAGTTGACTTGTTCGATAGCGCCGCTTACGCGATCTTCGCCAGAGACGACCGGCTACTGACTCCAGAAGGAACTGTGAAACTGGGCGACATACAGGAATGGCCGTTCAACTCGCATGCACTATTCGGAACCACGCCCCAGGGAGTCAGGGAAATGGACAGGGACGAGAGGTCGGTCATACTGGCCAAGCACAACCTGGAAGTCACACAGTCCGAATTGGCAAGATGCCGAGAGGCGATCCGAAATGGAACCATATGGGAGTTAGCCGAGAAGAGGAGTCACGCATCCCCCTACCTGAGGGATGCTTTCCTCTGGTTGCAGGAGCAACTGGACGATCCAGACGATGGGCCAATCGGTGACTCTGTGCTTCGGATGATAGCATCCACCAACCCTCTCAGAGGAGGGGGCGAGGGACTCGGTGATGAAATCGAATTCCGCCCACATATCCTCCACATCCAAGCACTTCTAGCTACGAGATGGCGTGTCCCGGGGTCTTGGTGGGACTCGACAACTGGCCCGCCAGAGAGGGTCCTATTGATCGAGGGGGTGCCTCCTCCATGGCGAATCTCCGCTTTGGGTTCGGTGATCGAGCATCTGGTGGAGGAGCCAAGGACGGTCGTGATGGTTTCCACACCAATCGGCCCGATTCCATTCTCCCTAGAGGACGTCTCCCCATGGTGTCACCTGACAGGTCCAGAGGGGATTTGGGACCCTATTTTCGACGATCAGGAGATTCTCGAAGTCCTCGAGGAGTTCGGTATCTCGGATGTCCCGCTGATTAGAGCAATCCCACGCGAGGAAGTGGGAGAACAGACCAAGGCAGCAGAGGTCAGAGAGTGGCTAGATCGATGCTCAGTAGTCGATAAATTGGCCTTGCTCTGCGCAATCAACCCCTCAGACGGTTGCAAGATGACTGAAGGAATGACCAGCCGGAAGTCTCGAACTGACCGGTTAGTGAATGTCAACTCTGGAGGGCGCCACATCCTCTCCCCGAGGCTAACTGATGGGGGGGTCTCACTGACAACACACGGGGCCTCGATCGCGAATGGCCTGAATCACTCCCCAGTTCCAGAGTTCGGGTCTAGTGGGGAAGACTCAGACTTCCCGGGAATCCCAAGGGTCTGCATCATCGACGATGCAGTGCCATTCGTGGGCAAGGGGAGGAACGTCATGCATGGCTACATCTCAGGGGCCGACTCACACCTGACTCCAGGTCAGCCTTGCATAGTGATTGACTCAACTGGCGCACTGGTCGCCCATGGGACCCCTATCACCACGCATCTTGAGATGTCATTCCTGAGGAAGGGAGTCGCAGTGAAGGTCAGGGAAGGGGCAATGAAGCAGGACCCGTAATGGCACGCTCCGGGGATTCATTCAAGTGATTGGGGTATGACCACAGCACGACTCCCGTAGGGAGTCGGTGACGCTCCATGGCCGAAGAAGACCCATTCTCCGAAGCCCCGGTCATCACTGCTAAGGGCCTGAGGAAGATGTACGGCCCCCATTTGGCTCTCGATGACATCAATCTGGAGATACCCAGGGGGGCAGTAGGCATCTTGGGGCCGAATGGAGCAGGAAAGTCAACTCTCTTCAAATGCCTACTGGGACTAATCACCACTACATCCGGGGAGGGCTCGGTACTAGGGCTCGACATCCGAACCCAGGGGGAGCAGATCAGGTCGAAGATTGGGTACATGCCCGAGTACAACGCACTCGACCCGAACCTCTTCGCAGTAGATCAGGTAAGATACTCCGGAGAGCTGCTGGGAATGAATTCGAAGAATGCCACCCAGAGGGCCCATGAAGTCCTCGAGTACGTCGGCCTCAAGGATCAGAGGTACAGGAAGATCGAGACATTCAGTACAGGGATGCTACAGGCCACTAAGCTAGCATGTGCCTTGGTCCACGACCCTGACATCCTGATCTGCGACGAGCCTACCAACGGACTAGACCAGCGGGCAAGGGGATTCATGCTGCAGACCCTCAATAGGACTGTCAGAGAGGGCAAAAGGTCCGTTTTGATGAGTAGCCACGTAATGGATGACGTCCAGGACCTGTGTGATAGCATTGTGATGATCCACAAGGGGAGGATCGTTGTCCAGAGCAGCATCGAGGACCTTGTCCAGCAAGTGGACAAGGAGATCGAGATGGTCATATGGGGCGGGGCCAGCAAGATGGAGTCGGAACTGTCTTCCATGGGCCTAGAGAACAGG